>FTJU01001698.1_pt2 | contig 21157 bp, 6 predicted proteins | sample 1658961 | NCBI WGS metagenome assembly FTJU01 (sample SAMEA3914878, study PRJEB12502) | metagenome | biome: forest; material: soil | place: USA | collected 2012-03-12 | depth 0.3 m | reverse complement strand
GGCGGCGGCGAGCAGGTCGGCCTTACTGGTGAAGTACCGGTAGACGCTGGAGGCATTGATGCCGACGGCCGCGCCGATCTCCTCGATGCTGGCCTCGTGATAGCCCTGGCGACCGAAGATCCGGATCGCCTCGGTGAGCAGCTGTTCACGTTTCGAGGTGACCGGCAGGCCGCGGGTGGCCGGTCCGGGCTCGGCCTCGGTCGGCGCGGGCGGCAGGTCGGCGCGCAGGATCGACCAGCTCATCGCGCGCAGCAGCGGCAACAACCGGCCGGTGGCGAGCGCTGTGCGATGCGAGGAGATGCTGGCGATGGCGCTGAGCACGCCGGCGGCGAGCATCGCCACGTCGGCGGGTGGTGCGGTCGGGCGCAGCTGTGCGATCGGTTCGGCCAACGTCGCGTTGAGCGCGTCGTAGACCTTCCGGATCCGGGCGCGGTCCTCGGCCTCCAGGTAGCGGCGCTCCCAGCGGTACAGTCCGGCCTCACGGCGGATATCGATCGTGTGCTCGCTGATCGCCTTGATCAGGGCGTCGAGTCTGGCTTCCGGCTCCAGAGCCGGGTCGTCGGCGGCGCGCGCGATCTTCAGCAGATGCAGTGCACCCTCTTCGGCGGCCGCGACCAGCAGCGCGTACTTGTTGGCGAAGTGGCGATACAGCGCGGGTCCCGAGATACCGACCTCCGCGGCGATCTCGTCGACGCCGACCGGGTAGTACCCACGTTCGCTGAACGCGCGCGCGGCGGCCCGAATAATCTGGACCTTGCGATCCTTCGGGCGCCGCCGTACCGACTGGGCCGGCTCCGCGCCTGTCCTGCTCCCGCCCGCATCAGGCCGCGCGGAAGCGAGGCCGACCTCGCCGCGGTCCGCGACCATATAGCTCTCCATTCTGGGAGGGCGCCGCTCATTGACAGCGCCGGACAAATCATCCTAAGTTAACCACAATTCGCAAAGTTAACCACCATTCATGGGAATGCCCCCGTCGATCCCACACCAGGAGCACCACATGCCGAACCCCGATTCCGCGACCGCACCCGCGGGTTTCAGCGCCGTCCACGACGGCAAGGTGCTCCGGGTCACGCTCACCAACCCCAAGCGTAAGAACGCCATCGACTACGACACGATGGTCGCCCTCGGTGATACCTTCCTCGCCGCCGCCGAGGACCGTTCGGTGCGGACGATCGTACTGACCGGCGAGGGCGGCGACTTCTGCACGGGCGCTGATCTTTCCGCATCCGCTGCCGAGGCACAGCGCGGGATCACTGTGGACATGGTGATGGACGCGGCCAACCGGCTCGTGAAGGCCATCGTGGACGCACCAGTGCCGGTCATCGCGCGGATCAAGGGCGCCGCCGCGGGCGTCGGCGTTGGCATCGCGCTCGCCGCCGATCTGGTCTATGCCGTCGAGGATTCCTATCTGCTGCTCGCCTTCATCAATATCGGCCTGATGCCCGATGGCGGTGCGGCGGCCATGGTCGCCGCCGCGGCCGGGCGACCGCTGGCCGCCGAAATGGCTCTGCTCGGCGAGCGCCTTCCCGCGCCCGCGGCCAAGGCTGCCGGACTGTTCACCGCCGTGCTGCCCGAGGACGAACTCGATGCCAAGGTCGAGGGCGCGGCCGCCAAGATCGCGGCGGGCCCGCGCCGCGCGCTCGAGCTCACCAAGCGGGCACTCAACGCCGCGACCCTCTCGGCACTGGATTCCGCACTCGCCGCCGAAAAGAGCGGCCAGAGCGAACTCATCCAATCCCCGGACTTCTTCGAGGGCGCCACCGCCATGCTCACCAAGCGCAAGCCGGTCTTCGCGGACTGATCGCGGCCGCACGGGCCGAGCGTGATCCCGAGCACAGGCGCGCCCGCACAAGGGACTATGTTGATCGGCTATGGCTTACCTGGTTACCGGAGCAACTGGGTTTATCGGTCGATTTCTCATACCCGAGTTGCTGAAGCGGCAGGGTGATATTCATGTGCTGGTCCGTCCGGGGATCGATTCGGCGGACCGGTATACCTGCTGCGCTCGGGAGTGGCTGGGTGGCGAGCGGGTACGGCCGGTGCATGGGGATATGGGCGCGCCCGGGCTCGGAATCGATCCGGCCTGGATCGCCGAGCATCGGGACTCGATCGACCATGTCTTCCACCTGGCATCGAGCTACGATCTCGCCGAACGCGGCGGCACCGGACATGTCGTCGATGTCACGGCGCAACTGAAAGCCGCTCTGCTGCATCACGTCTCGACGGTAGATGTGGCGGGCGGGTTCGACGGTCTGTTCACCGAGGATATGTTCGACGCGGGACAGGTGCTGAGTTCGCCCATGCAGCGGACGAAATTCGCGGCCGAGAAGATCGTGCGTGAATCCGGGGTCCGCTGGCGGATCTATCGGCCCTCGATCGTGATCGGACATTCGCGCACCGGTGAGATCGATCGAATCGACGGACCCTATTACTTCTTCCGGCTACTGCGGATGGCCGCGCAGCTGCCCAGAATTCTGCCGGTGCTGGTGCCGAAGCTGGGTGAAACCAATATGGTCCCGGTCGATTTCGTGGCTCGCGCACTGGCCCACATCGCACACCGCCCCGATTCGAACGCCACCACCTACCATCTGGTGGATCCGCGTCGCCAGAGCGCGGCCGAGGCACTGAATCTGTTCGCCGACGAGGCCGGTGCGCCGCATCTGGTGGAGGTAATGCCCAAGCGCACTCTCGAGATGATGCTGCGGGTCCCTGGCACGAGCTGGCTGCTCCCCCGCGTCGGCGTCCCACAGGATGTGCTGGAGCACAGCGAATTCAGCTGCTGGTTCGACTGCGGCAACGCCACCACCGCCCTCGCGGGCACCGATATCAAGGTGCCGCCACTGGCCGCCTACGCTCCGCTGATCTGGAAGTACTGGATCGAGAACTGGGTCTGATTCAGCGCGCCCGCTCGTATTCCGCTCTGGCCTTATCGATTTCGTCGATGTGCTTGACGCCCCGGGTTCGGAGCACATCGACGGCAGCGCCGAGGCTGTGGCCCAGCGGTGTCAGCGGGTATTCGACGGTGATCGGCGCGGTCGGATACGCCGTGCGCGGTACCAAACCGCGCAGCGTCGGTGATGCCTTGGCCCTGTCTGCGCAATCCCGAGAAGCGCAGCGTGCCCGGCTTCAGCACCAGCAATACGAGCCCCGATCCAGCGCTCACCGAGCAGATCGAAGACCGCGTGGGACGAGCAGTTCAGGTTGAAGACGTCCTATGCCGCGGGATCGTTGGTATCCATCAAGCAAGATCGCGAAAATCCGTGAGTATTTCGACCGGGCTGTGCCCAGCGCACTCTGTTCGCCTAGTTGCTCGTGACGGTCAGGTAGATCAGGGCCACGTTCAGCAGGCTGATAACGGTGGCGACGAGCCAGGCCAGGCCGGTGGTTACGCGGTGGTTGACGTCGACGCCCATCAGGATGCGATCGCTGGTGAAGCGGACCAGCGGGATCAGCGCGAAGGGAATGCCGAACGACAGCACCACCTGCGAAACGATCAGCGCGCGGGTGGGATCGATACCTCCGGCGAGGATCAGGATGGCCGGGATCAGGGTGACCAGCCGCCGGACCAGGAGCGGAATCTTGCGGTGCAACAGCCCTTCCATGATCATCGCCCCGGCATAGGCGCCGACCGATGTCGATGCCAGACCGGAGGCCAGCAGGCCGATCGCGAGCAGCAGCGCGGCGACCGGGCCGAGCGCATCGCCGACGGCCGTGTGCGCCCCCTCGAGGGTGTCGACATTCTCGCGGCCGCGCAGGGTATTCGCGGCCATCAGCAGCATGGCCAGATTGACCGTGCCCGCGAGCACCATGGCGAGTCCGACGTCATACCTGGTGACCCGCAGCAGCCGGGCCCGCAGCGGACCGACCTCGGGCTGACCGTGGCGATCCCGGACCAGTCCGGAATGCAGGTACACCGCGTGCGGCATGACGGTCGCCCCGATCATGGCCGCCGCAAGCAGCACACTCTCGGTGCCCTGGAATCGCGGCAGCAGACCACCGACGGTGCTGGAGGCCGACGGCGGCGCAATCACCACACTGGCCAGGAAGCCGATGGCGATGACCGCGAGCAGACCGGTGATGACCCGTTCGAACGGTTTCTGCCCGCGGTGGTTCTGCACCAGCAGCAGCACCATCGAGACCACACCGGTGATGAGTCCGCCGACCAGCAGCGGCAGATCGAACAGCAGCTGCAGTGCGATCGCGCCTCCGACCACCTCGGCCAGGTCGGTGGCCATCGCGACCGTCTCCGCCTGCATCCAATAGGCAAGGCGCACCGGACGACTCGACTTGGAGCGCACCGCCTCCGGTAGCGACATCCCGGTGACCAACCCCAGCTTCGCGGAGAGGAACTGCACCAGTCCGGCCATCACATTGGCCATCACGATGACCCACACGAGCAGGTAGCCGAACTGAGCGCCCGCGCTGATATTCGACGCCACATTGCCGGGATCGACATAGGCGATGGCCGCTACGAAGGCCGGTCCGAGCAAGACGCCGACAGATCTCGCTCGGGTCGTCGCATTCCGCGCCGATTCGACCAGGGTTGTACTCATGGAACAGAATTTTACGGGTTCCCGAACTTTTTGTTTAGCCCATCTTATGAAATAGACCGTGGCCTAGTCGGGCATTACCCGTTTCTCAACGATGGCAACGTGCCCGAGAGCCGTTGAAAGCACCAGGGCCCCGATCCCAACGGATCGAGGCCCTGGTGCTTGTCAGGTGATGCTCAGAGGCCGAGGCCCTTGGCGAGGACGGGCCAGGAGGCGTGGAGCTCGTCGTTCCAGTAGCCCCAGGAGTGGGTGCCATTGGGACGGAAGTTGAAGGTGGCCGGGATACCGAGCGAATCCAGCTTCGCCTTCATGTTGTTGGTGCAGTAGTTGGTGGCCGCCTCGATGACACCGCCGATCAGGATTTGATTGGCCAGACCGCCGGGGCCGGGCTGCGCGTGCTCACCGTTGAGGGTGTCGTACGGGCCGGGCAGACCGTTGCCGGTCGAGATGTAGAGATCCGTACCGCGCAGACCCTCGGCATGTACGTAGGGGTCGTTCGCCACCCAGTCCGGCCCACCGACGGGACCCCACATGTTCTCGACATTGCCGCCGCCCCAGGTTTCGACGGTCAGCTTGACGAATTCCGAGCCGACCGGATCACTGGTCTGGGCGCAGCCACTGTAGGCCGCGGCGGCCTTGTACAGACCCGGCTTGGCAATCGGCAGCGCGAGCACGGTGGTGCCGGAGGTGGACAGGCCCGCGATGGCGTTGGTGCCATTGGTGCCGAGCGCGCCGTCGATCAGCGGCGGCAGCTCCTCGGTGAAGAAGGTCTTCCACTTGTTGCGGCCGAGTACCGGATCGTCCTTGATCCAGTCGGTGTAGTAGCTCCACTTGCCGCCGATGGGCTGGACCACATTGACGTTCTTGTCGCCGAGGAATTTCAGCGCATCGCTTTTGGCCACCCAGGACGCGCTGTCCTCGCCGCCGCCCGCACCGTTGAGCAGGTAAAGCACCGGACGCGGCACCGAAGCGTCGGCCGGGCGCTGCACGTCGACCGGGAAGGTTCGGTCCATAGCCGCGGAGTAGACGCGCAGGCGGATGCTGCGATCGTCCTTGTACTCGGCTTTGGTGATCTTCGAGCCGTCCGGCGCGACCGGATTCGCCAGCAGCGCCTTCGAATCGAAGATCGGATCCGCCGTCGCGGTAGATGCGCCGAAGCCGGACATGGCTCCCGCGAATACCGCAGTTGCCGCGATCATCGCCGCTGCACGTGTGCCGCGCCGCCGGATCAGACTACGCATCAATTTCACACCTTCGGTTCGTATCGTGATTACAGCCTGGCCACCGGCGCGTACCGCGGCCGACCATACGGCCTATTAGGCGCCCACAATAGTGGTTATCATTACCGCAATGTTGGCCCATCATGCCTGATCGGCTGGACTGTGATCACAGTCGCCCCGGAATTCGCGACGCGCTCGATCATCAACGCACACGCACCTGCTGACCGTGTTCGGCCAGCCCGCCGAGGGCTCGGATCCAGTGTTCGGCGAAGGTCTTGACCTCGTCGCCACCGAATACCTCGGCCGCGTAGTCGAAGCGCACGAGCAGGCCGTCGGCGGTGGCTTCGGCGGTGATATCCAGCAGCAGCTCCGTGGGCGGTGCGTCCGTGTGCAGGCGCGCCGGGCGCAGATCTCGATAACGCAGCGCGCACCGGCCGGTGGGCAGTGCGGTCAGGGCGGCGGCGGTATCCGGATTGAGATAGCGCAGCAGGCCGTAGCCGACCCCAGAGGACGGCACCGCCCCGGTGAGCCGCTTGACCTGCTCGATCGCGACGCCCGCCGCCCCACCTCCGACCAATGCATCCTGGATGTCGACCCCCTCCAGCCGCAGCGGAAGCGGGTATTCGGTGGTGAAGGCGCCGACGAGGCTGTCGGTTTCGGCCATTGCCCGGCTGTCGGCGTGCAGCCGGACCATCGGGCCGATGGCTTCGGTGACGGTTTCACCCGCGGCGGTGATCTGCGCGATGGCGAGGGCGGTGAGCAGGACTTCGTCGACGCCGGCACCATGTGCGGCGGCCGCGGCGACGACGGCGGCGGTGCCCTCGGTGGTGATGGTCAGCGAGACCCGGCGCCGCGCGCGCAGGTTCTCGTTCGTGGCACCGGCCTTGGCGGCGGGGACCGCGCTCAGCGTGTGGTGCCACCACGCCACTTCCTCGATTGCCGCCGGGCCACTCGCCCCCTCGGACAACACTCTCAACAGCGCGGACAGCCCGGACTCCGGGACCGCCGGCGTACGGTGCCTGCCACGTGACCAGGCCAATGACAGCTTGTCGATGATAGTGCGCCAGGAGGTGTCGTCCACGACCAAGCCATTGGCGACGATGACCATGGTCGATGGCACCTCACGGCCGCCGACCAGGACGAAGCGGATATTGCGGCAATGGGCCGGATCGAGTTCGGTGGCGACCGCGCGCACCACATCGTCGACCGGCGGCGGTGTCTGGTCGATGCCGTACTCGAGGCCGAGGAAGGCCTCGTCGAGGCGCTGCGCCTCGGCCGGGATCTCGAAGACCGGATCGCCGGCACCGTCTCGGTGCAGGCGGACCCACAGCATCGGATGCTGCTCGAGCACCGTATCGACGGCGAATTGCACCGCTTCCGGTGAGTAATTGGGCGGGATTTCCAGGGTGACGACGCGCAATTCGACACCGGCATCCAAGAGCCGCACGGCATTCGGGGTCAGCGACAGTGGGATGGGGGTGTCTTCGGGTTCGTCGGGGCGGTGCGGAACGGCGAATTCGATGGGATCGTCGTGGATGACCGCGAACGGGATGGGTTCGGGTTCCGCCGCGATCTGGGGTTCTTCGGCAACCTGGGCTTCGTCGGCGATCTCGGGTTCGTCGTCGTCGAGTTCCAGCACCGGTGCCTCGACTGTGGGCGGCAGGTCATCGGCCGACGCCATGTCCTCGGCCGACGCGATGTCCTCGGTCGGTGCCGTGTCCTCGGTCGGTGCCGTGTCCTCGGCCGGTGCGAGTGCATCGATACGTATCGGGACCAGGACCGATGTCGGATACTCGTAGTCGAAAGCGGCCGGATCCGCGAGCGGTGTCGCGTACTGATGTCCCTCCGGTGCCGCGTATTCGTATTCGACCGGCGCGAATGCCTCGGCTTCGGTCGGTGCCGCGGCCTCCTCGACCACCGGCTCGGGCCCCATGAGCAAGGCCGCCAGGATCGGTCCGATTTCGGCGAAGGCCGCCGGCGAGGTCATCAGCTCATGAGTTGCCTCGACCGTATGCTCGTTGATCGTGCCGTCGACATACGGCCGCCAGGCCCGCGATTCGGCGGTGTGGCCGGTGGCGCTGAAGAACTCGAGCATACCGTGGAAAACCTTGTGCTGATGGTTGATTCCTAGCTCGACCGAGCGGACCGCGCCGCGGTAGCTGTGGCGCAGGCGTTCCGGGGTCAGCAGCGCCAGCTCCGGCGGGACGTTGGCGTAAAGTATCGCGAGCGCCTCCTCGGTGAGGTTGCGAATATTGGTGTCGCCCAATATGTCCGGGCCGATGCCAAGTTCGGCGAAGGCCGCGCGCAGCTCGCCCCAGAAGTCGGCGATATTGCCACCGGTGCGGCTGTCCAACATGGCGAGCAGCGCGACTTCGGCACCCGCGGACTGCAATTCGACCGCGACGGCATGCGCCAGCGCACCACCCAGCGACCATCCCAGCAGTCGGTACGGCCCCTCGGGTTGGACCGCCCGTATCTCCTCGACATAGCGCCGTGCCATGGCGTCCAGCGAATCCGGCAGGAAGTCGGATTCGGACAGCGCGGGCGATTGCACACCGAAGATGGGACGGTCGACGGGCAGGTACTGCGCCAGACCTGTATAGCACCAGGACAATCCGGCCATCGGATGGATGCAGAACAGCGCCTCGCCGGTGCCACGCCGAATCGGCAGCAGCACGTCGAGCGCGGCCTCGGCGTCCAGTCCGTATTCGTAGGCCTCGGATTCGTCGGCGGCCATGATGCGCTGGGTGAGCGCCCCGACGGTCGGATCGGTGAAGAACCACTGCACCTGCACCGCGATACCGGTCAGCTCACGTAGCTTGTGCACCGCGCGCATGGCGGCCAGCGAACTGCCGCCGAGTGCGAAGAAGTCGTCATCGGAGCCGACGCGGTCGATGCCCGAGCTCCGGAGATCCAGCACTTCGGCGTAGACATCGGCGACCGCCTGTTCCTGCACGGTCGTCGGCGCGAGGTAGGGGCGTGGGGCGAGCTCGGGTGCGGGCAACGCCGCGCGATCGAGCTTGCCGACCGGGGTCACCGGCACCTCGTCGAGCAGTACCACCGCAGCCGGCACCATATGTCGTGGCAGGCTGCGCGCGACGGATTCGGTGAGCACACCGGTATCGATCGTCCGTCCCGCCGCCGGCAGCACATAAGTGACGAGAATCTTGTCGCCCGTCGGGGTTTCCCGACCGATCGTGACAGCGAACTCGACCTCGTCGTGGCCACCGAATACCGCGTCGATCTCCCCCAGTTCGATGCGCGAACCGCGGATCTCGAGCTGGGAGTCCGTGCGGCCGATGTATTCGAGTTCCCACTCGCCCGCTTCGCCGACCCAGCGCACCAGATCACCGGTGCGATACAGCCGCGCCCCGGGCGGACCCCACGGGTCGGCGACGAACCGTTCCGCGGTCAGCGTCGCACGATTGTGATAGCCGCGCGCCAGCAGGGTCCCCGCGAGATACAACTCGCCGATCGCCCCCGGCGGTACGGGGCGCAGCCGCGAATCCAGCACCACCATCGGCGTTCCCGGGATCGGGCCGCCGATGGTGATGCGCTGTCCGGCGATCAGCTCGCTCCAGGACGCGGCCACCGTGGCCTCGGTCGGGCCGTAGCCGTTGATGAAATGCCGTCCTGGTTGCCATGTGGCAACCAGCTCGGGCGAGGTGGAATCACCACCGCAACAAAGGAATCGGAATTCGTCGAGTCCGGCCGGATCCAGGGTGCCGAGCACGGCGGGGGTGAAGATGGCGTGCGTGACCCGCTCGGTGCGTAGCAGCGCGGTCAGCTCCGGTCCGCCGAGGATGGTGGACGGCACGATGACCAGCGTCGCGCCGTTGTGGAAGGTGCACAGCCACTCCAGAATCGACGGATCGAAGCTCGGCGAGCACAGGTGGAGGAACCGATGCTGCGGACCGAGCTGGAATACCGCGCTCGCCTGCTCGACGGCACCGCCGACGCCGACATGGGTGACGGTGACGCCCTTGGGCGTGCCCGTCGAGCCGGAGGTGTAGATGACGTAAGCCGGATGCTGCGGCAGCAACGTCGCCAACCGCTCGGCATCGGTGATCGGCGATGGCGACTTACCGGCCACGGCGGCGTGGATCGCGGGATCGTCGAGCTGAAGCCAGCTGGTTGCGGTCGACTCGTCGGGCAGCCGCTCGGTATAGGTGGAGGTGGTGATGCCGAGTACGGCACCGGAATCGATCACCATGTGCCGGATCCGGTCCGCCGGATAGGTCGGATCGATCGGCACATGCGCGCCACCGGCCTTGGCGACCGCCCAGAAGGCGGCGACCATCTCCAGGGAACGCGGGAAGGCAAGGGCGACAAGGGTCTCCGGTCCGACACCGCGATCGATCAGCACCCGAGCCAGCCGCGAGGAGTATTCGTCCAGTTCCCGGTAGGAGATCGAGCGACCGGCGGTCCGCACCGCGACATGTTCGGGATCGATACTGACCGCGCTGGTCAGCAGGTCCGGCAGCAGGCGGACGGCGGGGGTCTCGCCGCGCCGCACCGGAGTCAGGGCCTGTTCCTCGGCCGCGCCGAGCAGCGAAAGGTCGCCGACCGCCGCATCCGGGCGTGCGACTATCTCGGTGAGCAGCCGGGTGAACCGGGCGGCGAACATCTCGATCGTCTTGTCGTCGAAAAGATCCCGCGCGAAGTTGAACTCGCCGCGCAGGCTGTCCTCGGCAGTGCCGGGGGCCCACATGGTCAGTGCGAGATCGAATTTCGCGGTGTCGACGGCGAAATCGAAGGCCTCCACCCGTAATCCGGGCAATTCGAAGGTGCTGGTCGGCAGATTCAGGTACGACATCGACACCTGGAACAATGGGTGCCGCGCGGTCGAGCGGGGTGGATTCAGCAGTTCGACCAGTCGCTCGAACGGCAGATCGGCGTGTGAAAATGCCTGTAGGTCGGTCTCTTTGGCGTGGCCGAGCAGATCACCGAAGGTGCGGTCGTCGGGTACCCGCAGTCGCAGCACCAGGGTATTGACGAACATGCCGACCACGTCATCGAGTTCGGCCGCACCGCGACCGGCCACCGGGGTGCCGATAGCGATATCGTCGCTACCGGACATGCGCGCCAGGAATACCGACAGCGCGGCGTGCACCACCATGAACATGGTGACGTTGTGTCGGCGCGCCAAACGCACCAGGCCGGTGTGCACCAGCGGGTCGATTTCGAATTCGGTACGTCCGCCGGTGAAGGTCCGCAGCGCCGGGCGCGGCCGGTCCGCGGGCAGGTTCAGTTCATCGGGCAGATCGGCCAGTGCGGTCCGCCAGTATTCGGCCTGGACCGAGATCAGGCTCTCCGGATCGTCCTCGGAGCCGAGCACGGCGCGTTGCCAGACACTGAAATCCGCGTACTGCACCGGCAGTGGCGCCCACCCCGGCAGCTCCCCCGCGCTGCGGGCGGAGTAGGCCAGCATGACGTCGCGGACCAGCGGCGACATCGACCAGCCGTCGGCGACGATGTGATGAGCGACGAATACCAGGATGTGATCACCGGTATCGAGCCGGAACAGGGTAGTGCGGAAAGGCACCTCGACGGTGACGTCGAAACCCGCCCCGACGATCTGCCGCACCTCATACAGCGCGTCCGATTCCGCGATCGGAATCGGGACCAGATCGATCGGCACCTCATCGGGTGCGAGCACCTCCTGCACTGGACCGTCGGCGGTCTGCGGGTAGACAGTGCGCAGCACCTCGTGTCGAGCCACCATATCCTCGACCGCCGAACCCAGTGCTGCGGTATCGAGTTCGCCGGAAAGCCGGATCGCCACTGGTATGTGATAGGCCGCCGAGCCGGGATCGAACTGGTTGATGAACCACATCCGCAGCTGCGCGGGCGACAGCGGGACCTGCTGCGGTCGCAGTCCGGCCAGCAGCGGCTGTCGCCGACCGGAACCGGCATGGGTTTCGACCTCGGCGGCGAGTCCGGCCACGGTGGGTGTCTCGAAGATCGAGCGCACCAGCACCTTGGTGTCCAGTGCGTCGCCGACCCGGGCCGCCACCTGTGTCGCGAGCAGCGAATTACCGCCCATGGCGAAGAAATCGTCATCGCGGCCGATGCGGTCCGCGCCGAGCACATCGCCGAACACACCGGCAACGATCTCCTCGACCGGTGTCGCGGGCGCACGGAAAGCTCGGGTCTCGAACTCCGGATCGGGCAGCGCGGCGCGATCCAGCTTGCCATTCGCATTGCGCGGCAGGGCCGTCAGCGTGACGAACGCGTTGGGCATCATGTACGACGGCAGCACCGCGGCCAGCGCCGCTTTCAGGCCGGCCGCGTCCACCGGAGTCGCCGCGTTCGCCGGTACGACATATGCGACCAGCCGATCGCCGATGCGCGCATCGGATTTGACGAGCACCGCGGCCTGTGCGATTTCGGGCCGGGCCAACAGCGCGGTCTCGATTTCGCCCGGTTCGATGCGGAAACCGCGGAGCTTCACCTGGAAATCGGTGCGGCGGTGGTACTTCAGTTCGCCGTGCTCGTTCCAGGACACCAGATCGCCGGTGCGGTACATGCGGGCGCCGGATTCGAAGGGGTTGGCCACGAACCGTTCCGCGGTGAGATCGGTCCGCCCGAAGTAACCGCGCGCCAGTTGCGCACCGGCCAGGTACAACTCGCCGCAGACGCCGATCGGCACCGGCCGCAGGCGCGAATCCAGGACGTAGACATGGCTGTTCCACGCGGGCGTACCGATCGGCACCGCGGATGTATCGGCGTCGGTCACCCGATGATTGGTGATCGAGACCGCGGCCTCGGTCGGGCCGTACAGATTGCACAGCTGCGCGCCGTTGTCCTGGCGGAATCGCTGCGCGGTGGTGGCCGGTAGCGCCTCGCCGATGGCCAGCACCCGCCGCAGCGAGCGGGACAGCTGCCTCATGGACAGCGCGTCCAGCATCGACGGGACGACATGCAGGGTCGTCACCGACTCGCGCGCCATCAGTTCGTTCAGATAGGCCGGATCGCGATGACCGTCCGGCGCGGCGATGACCACGGTGCCACCGCATACCGCCGCCGTCCAGAATTCCCAGACGGACAGGTCGAAGGTGGCGACCGTCTTGAGTAGCAGCACATCATCGGCGCCGAGACCGAATACGGCTGTCTTCCAGAGCAACTGGTTGACGATCGCACCGTGCGGAACCGCCACACCCTTCGGCTCGCCGGTCGACCCCGACGTATAGATCACATACGCGGTATTCCCCGGCAGCAGCGCACTGCGGCGTTCCGACGCGGTCAGCGGGGTATCCGAGTAGTGCGACAGGTCGAGCTCATCGATCGTCACGGAATCGACTGCGTCGGTGTGGAAGCCGTCGTGCGCGGAGCTGAGCAGGCAGACCGGTCGCGCGGTCCGCAGGATGTGCTCGACGCGCTCGGCGGGTTGATCCGGATCGATAGGCACATACGCCGCACCGGATTTTGCCACCGCGTACATGGCGACGAGCAGATCGACCGACCGGCGGATACCCAAGGCGACCCGGTCCTCCGGACCTACGCCGCGCTCGATCAGATACCGCGCCAGCCGATTCACCCGGCCATCGAGTTCGGCATAGCTGAGCTTGTGCCCCGGCTGATCGGCTACCACCGCCACCGCATCCGGCGCGGCCGCCACCGTCGCATCCAGCAGCGACACCAGCGTCGCCGTCGCATCGATCGGGTGCGCGGTATCGTTCCAGTCCGCCAGAATCCGTGAACTCTCCTCGCCGGCGAGCAGTTCGATTTCGCCGACCCGCACCGACGCATCGGCGAGTACGGCATCGAGTACTCGGACGAATCGGTCGACGAAGCCGCGTACGGTCGTCTCGTCGAATAGGTCGGTGGCATAGCCGAAGTGGGCCACCATCCCGGCGGGCGCGCCGTCGTCGGTGTAGTGATCGGCCAGTGAGATGTGCAGATCCGTCTTGGCCAGCTGTAGTTCGACATCGACCGTGGCGACCGATAGTCCGGGCAGCTCCAAGGTGGTTTCGGCCAGGTTCTGGAAGGACAGACCCACCTGGAACAGTGGACTGCGGGCGATCGAGCGAACCGGATTCAGCGCCTCGACGATCCGTTCGAAGGGCACATCGGCATTGGCGAATGCCTCGAGATCGCGCTCGCGCACATCGGCAAGTAGCGCGGCGAAGGTGTCGCCGGGACGCACCCGTGTCCGGAACACCAGCGTGTTGACGAACATCCCGATCAGATCATCGAGTTCGCGCTCACCACGACCGGCGATGGGCGTGCCGACCGCGATATCGTCGGTACCGGACAGCCGCGCCAACAGCACCGCGAGCGCCGCGTGCACGACCATGAACAGCGAGGCGTGGTTGACCCGGGCCAGCGCATGCAGTCGTGTGTGCCGATCCGCCGAGATCTCGAATCGCACCGACCGGCCCTGGAACGACTGGGCCGGTGGGCGTGGCCGGTCGGTCGGCAGCTCCAACTGGTCCGGCAACCCGGCCAAGGTCCGCCGCCAGTAGGCGATCTGCTGCGCGGCAGGCGATTCCGGATCATCCTCGTCGCCGAGAACCTCTCGTTCCCACAGCGCGTAGTCGGCGTACTGCACCGGCAGCGGCTGCCACACCGGCGCTTGCCTGTGCATCCGTGCGACGTAGGCGACCATGAGATCGCGGGCGAGCGGGCCCATCGATGCGCCGTCGGCCGCGACATGGTGCACGGTCAAGGCGATCACGTGCTCGCGCGGTGCCAGTCGGAACAGCGCGATCGCGACCGGAACCTCGACGGTGACATCGAAAGTCAACACGGCGAATTCGGTGATCCGCCGCACCAATTCGTCCTCGGTCACATCGACCGGCACCATGTCGAATCGGGTCTCCGGCACCGGATGGATGACCTGATGCGGCCGCCCGTTGCTGCTCGGATAGGTGGTGCGCAGTATCTCGTGTCGGGCCAGCACATCGCCGATGGCCAGTCCGAGCACCGTCGTATCCAGATCACCCGTGAGCCGCACGGCGAGCGGAATATTGTCCACCGCCGAGGTCTCGGTATCGAACTGGTTGAGGAACCAATATCGCTGCTGGGCCAACGACAGCGGAATCGACTCCGGCCGCTCCCCCGCGATCAGCCGCGGCCGACGCCGTCCGGATCCGGCGCTGCGTTCGACCACCGCGGTGAAGGCGGCGACCGTCGAGGCGTGGAACAGATCACGGACCGCGAGCCGGGTATCCAGCGCGGCATCCAGCCGTGCGGTCACCTTGGTGGCCAGCAGCGAATCGCCGCCGAGTTCGAAGAAGTCGTCGTCCAGGCCGACGCGCGCGACACCGAGCACATCGCCGAAGGTGCCCGCGACGATCTCCTCCACCGGCGTCGCGGGTGCGCGGAAGACCTTGGCCTCCAGTACCGGCGCGGGCAACGCCTTCCGGTCCAGTTTGCCCGTCGGCGTCAGCGGCACCCGGTCCAGGACGGTGATGCAGGCGGGCACCATATGTGCCGGCAATTTCCGCTCCACCAGGGCCTTCAGTTCCGCCATATCGACGCTGTGCCCGTCGAGGGGGTGCACATACGAGGCCAATACGGTACCGCTGTCGAGTTCGTGTCCGATGGTGACAGCGAAATCCACGCGATCGGATGCGCGGAGTACCGCGTCGATTTCGGTGAGCTCGATGCGGAAGCCGCGGATCTTGACCTGGGTGTCATTGCGGCCGACCCATTCCAGTTCACCGGTTGCGTTCCAGCGCACCAGATCACCGGTCCGGTAGAGCCGGGTGCCGGGTTCGAACGGATTGGCCACGAAGCGACTCGCGGTGAGTGCCCGTTGTCCCAGATAGCCTCGCGCCAGTTGCGCACCGGCGACATACAGCTCGCCGACCACCCGGTTCGGCACCGGCACGAGCCGGTCATTGAGCACATAGGCGGAGATTCCGTGGATCGGCGGGCCGAGGGTCACCGGCTCCCACGGCACCATCGGCGCGGTGATATTGGTGGCGATGGTGGCCTCGGTCGGACCGTAGGCATCGAAGAATTCGCGCAGCAGCCCACCGGCGATCGGTAATACCCAGCGCCGCACCAACTGCGGCGGACAGACCTCACCGCCGGTGACCACGACCCGCAGTTCGTCGAGTCCGGCGGGCTCCACCGAGGCCAGGGCCGCGGGCGTCACGAAGGCGTGAGTCACCCGCTCGCGCCGCAGCACCGCGGCCAGTTCGGCGCCGCCGTAGACGGTCGGCGCTACCACCACCATGGTGGCGGCGCTGCCCAATGCCAACAGCAGTTCCAGCACCGAGGCGTCGAAGGACGGCGAGGCGAAATGCAGTGTCCGGGCGGCACTCGTCACCCGGTATCGGGTGCGCTGCTCATCGCAGAGACCGGATAAGCCCTGGTGGGTGATCACCACGCCCTTGGGGACGCCGGTCGATCCCGAGGTGTAGATGACGTAGGCCGGATGTGCGCCGTGCAGTGGCCGCACCCGATCCTGGTTGGTCACCCGCTCCGCCGGATACCGTTGCAGCAGTTGCGTGGTGATCGGATCGTCGAGCAATAGCCATTCGGCATGATCGGGCAGGTTGTGGCGGACCGTGGTGACGGTCAGGCCGAAGGCCACACCGGAGTCGGTCAGCATGTGCGCGACCCGAGCCGCCGGATAATGCGGGTCCACCGGCACGAATCCAGCTCCGGTCTTGGCCACCGCCCACACTGCGAGCACCGAATCCACCGACCGTGGCACAGCCACCGCGACCAGATCCTCCGGTCCGACACCGCGATCGATGAGCAGCCGGGCCAGCCTGGTCGAACGCTCATCCAACTCGGCGTAGGTCAGCCCGTCGAAAGTGGTATCGGCATCGGCGAATACGACGGCACGACCGCCGGGATTCGCCTCGACGGCGGCCGCCATCAACTGCGGCAAGGTGATGACACGCGTCCGCTGTCCCCGTGTTCGTAACGGCCGCACTCGAGCCTGCCGCGTCACCTGCGCACCGCTTCCTCATGCCGACGCTGTGCAAACACCCGAAACATGAAGGAGCTCACCTACCCTGTAATCCCTAAAGTGCTCCCCGCCCAGCGCGTTGCTCAGGAGCATCGCGTGGTCAGACGCCGATCGTTACCGCAATGGCCGCTTGTTCACGCCGACGGTTTACCAGCGTTCCCCATCCGATCGCAACCGCTCAGCGGTTTCGAGCAGTTCAGCGAGCCGGGGACCGATCTCGGCCAACGCTTCGGCAGATGTCATCAACTCGTGCGTCGCTCCGATCGGGCGATCGATGATCTCATTGGAGACGAAAGGTCGCCAGTCGGCGGGGGGTGCGATCGGCTCGAGCCTCGGCATCGCCCCGGTCTCGGCGACATCGCGGCGCGCGATCTCGGCCACCGAATCCGGATGGTAGTCGTTCTCGGCGAGCTGAAGAACTCGCGCGTGCGGCCGTTGACGATCGGTAATCCCCAGCGCCGCAACAGATCCGAATCTGCCGGTGACGATGACCCGGAAGTCGTCGAGCCCTCCGGATCGACCGAGGCGAGCGCCGCCGGCGTGATGAACGCGTGCGTCACCCGTTCCCGGCGCAGCAGCGTCGCCAGCTCGTCGCCACCATGGATATTCGGCGCGACCACCACCATGGTCGCCGCGCCACCGACTGCGAGCACCAGCTCGGCACCGACGCGAAGGACGATGACGCGAAACGCATTGTGCGCGAATGGTCGTGACGTGATACCGCTCGCGCCGTTCAGCACAGAAGCTGGACAGTCCGGCCTTCGTGACGACGACACCTTTCGGCTTACCTCGGGCGGAAGGTCAGCTCACGTCGTGGACACCCACCAGTGCACCGAGGTCGACGACAACGGGGATGGCCCCGAATTCCGTTGCGGGCGCGCCATCATCGAGCACCACGGCGTGCAGATCCTCCAGCCCCCTCAGCTCGACCGGGCCGAGACCGGACCTGTCGATGAACAGATGCGTTACCCATTCGTCGGCCAATAGTGCCGATAGCCTTACGTTGTCCAGGTCGTCGCCGGTCACCACCACCGACGCGCCAATCTCACCGGCCGCGACCACCTCCAGCAGCGCCGCCGCCGAATCCGCGCGGCCATATCGGAAAAGCCGCGACTCGAAGGTGAGGTCGGTGCGCGCCCGCAACCGCTTGGTCGCGACGGAAATATCGTTGTAGGACAACGTAACCGCCGCGACGAAGGCCGGATCCTCACCGCGCAGCGCCTGGGTCCGATTGGCGTAGGTCACCGGGCGCGGCGATTCGGCGGCGACCTCGGCGAGCACATCCGGATCGTCGAGGGCGAGCCAGTCGATGCTGGTCCCGTAGCTGGGCCGTGCGGCGGTAGTCAGTCCGACCTTCACCTCGAGGCCATCCGGCAGCAGTCCATCGACCGAGGTCACCGGGGTCACCGCGGCACCGGCCTTGAGCACCGCCCAGGTGGCGACCACCGCGTCCACGCCCCGGTCCAGCCGGACCGCGACACCGGTGCGCGGACCGCAGCCGCGGCCGATCAGCACTCGGGCCAGTCGCGAGGACCGCGCGTCGAGATCCCGGAAGGAGATCATGTCCTCGCCGAACACCACCGCGGGACCGTCCGGATCGTCCTCCACCGCGGCGGACAGCGCCTGCGTCAGCGCCGCGCCGCTGGTGACCGGCACACCATCGGCGGCCGGCGCCGGTGCGCGCTCCGGCGCGGCCAGTGCGCGATCGCGTTCGGCGGCATCGAGGATATCGATATCGCCCACACTGACCTGCGGGTCCGCGACGACCGCGGTGCAGATCCTGATCAGCCTGCGGCCGAATGCCTGCACCGTCGATGCGTCGAAAAGATCCGTCGCGTAATTGAATACCGCGACCAGCTCGCCGGGCGTGCCGTCCGCACCGTGGCGTGGCTCGACGATCAGCTGCAGATCGAACTTCGCGGCGACCGCACCGGTATCCAGTGCCGTGACCGTCAGACCGGGTAGTTCCAGCTTCGGCTGCTCGAGATTGTCGAACGACAACACCACCTGGAACAGCGGGTTGTGTGCGGTCGCGCGGTTCGGCAGCAGCGCCTCGACCACCCGCTCGAACGGGATATCGGCATTGCCGAAGGCCGAAAGATCCGTCTCACGAACATGTTCGACGAGCGCGTCGAAGGTCGTCGCCGATTCGGTGGTGGTGCGCAGCGCCAACGTATTGACGAACATGCCGACCAGATCGTCGAGCGCGCGTTCACCGCGGCCCGCAATAGGAGTGCCGATCGTGATATCGGAACTGCCCGACAACCGCGCCAGCAGCACCGCCAGCACCGCGTGTACCACCATGAACAGCGACGAATTGTGTTCCCGGGCAATGCGAAGCAGTCCGGCGTGCACCTCGGGTGAGAGCGTGAAGGCGGTCGATGCGCCGCGCATGGACGGCACGACCGGTCGCGGTCGGTCCAGCGGCAGCTCGAGCGCGCCGGAGTGGCCCACCAGTTGGTCGCGCCAGTAGGCCAATTGCGTCGCGGCGACGGAGTTGTCGTCGTCATCGGTGCCGATGACCTCACGCTGCCAGATCGCGAAGTCGGCGTACTGCACTTCGAGCGGCATCCAGGTCGGGACATCACCGGCACAGCGCGCGGCGTAGGCGAGCATCAGGTCACGCGCCAGCGGGGCCATCGAGGCACCGTCGGCCGAAATGTGGTGCACCACAATGGCGAGCAGATGACGGTCCGGTGCCGATTGATCTGCACCGGCGCCGCGCAGCAGTACGCCGCGCACCGGAACCTCCCGGGTCACATCGAATCCCGCCGACATCAGCTCGGTGATACGCACGATGGGATCGGCGTTGGATTCGACCGCGAGCCCCGCCGGGAAGGCCTCGGCGACCGGCAGGATCTCCTGGTGCGGCAGCCCATCGGGGCCCGTTGACGGATAGCGGGTGCGCAGCGGCTGGTGCCGCTCGAGCACATCGACGACCGCCTCGCGCAGTGCCTGCACATCGAGCGCACCGGTCAGGCCGATGCCGAGCGGGATGTTGTAGGCCGCCGAGTGGGTATCGAGCTGGTTGAGCACCCACATGCGCTGCTGTGCCAGCGACAGCGGCACCCGAGCCGGGCGCGCCGCCACCACCAGCGGCGCGCGGGTTCCGGTCGAGGAGCCGGGGACGACGCGCGCGGCCAGCGCCGAAACGGTCGAGGCCTCGAACAGTTCGCGCACCGAGACGTTGGCGTCCAACGCCTCATTGATCCGGCTGACCGCCTTGGTGGCCAGCAGTGAGTTACCGCCGAGGACGAAGAAATCGTCGTCGAGGCCGGCATCATGGACGCCGAGCAGTCCGGCGAAGACCCCGGCGACCGTCTGCTCGATGGGGGTGTGCGGGGCGCGGTAGGCCACACTGCCGACGAGCTCCGGTGCGGGCAGCGCCTTTCGGTCGACTTTGCCGTTCGGGGTCAGCGGCAGCGTGTCCAGTACGACGATCGCGTCCGGGACCATATAGCTGGTCAGGAATTCGGCGATAACGGTACGCAGCTCCGCGCCATCGATCTGCGAACCAGCCTCGGCCACAACGTATCCGATCAACCGGTCACCGGCGTGCTGGTCGGAGCGCACCAGCACTACCGCCTGGCTCACCCCGGCGCAGCGCAGCAGCGCCGATTCGATCTCACCGAGTTCGATGCGGAAGCCACGCAGCTGCACCTGCTGGTCACTGCGCCCGACATACTCGAGATTCGCGTGCCCCCCGAAACCGGCCCAGCGGCCGAGGTCGCCGGTGCGGAATATGCGAGACCCCTTCGCCCCGAACGGATTCGCCACGAACCGGGTCGCGGCCAGTCCAGGCTGCCCGAGGTAGCCGCGCGAGAGCTGCGCACCGCTGACATAGATTTCGCCGGCCACCCCGACCGGTGCCGGGTGTAGCCGGTCGTCGAGCACAAAGGTCTCCAAACCGGGCAATGCCCGGCCGATGGCGCTGGCCGGATTCTCGGCGAGCTGCTCATCCAAGGCCAGGAACGACACGTGCACCGTGGTTTCGGTGATGCCGTACATATTGACCAGCCACGGCGTGTCGAAGGCATGCCGCTCGTACCAGCGCCGCAGCTGACGCAAATCCAGTGCCTCACCACCGAATACCACGTAGCGCAGCGCGAGTTTGCCCTGATCGCCCGCATGTGAGGCGCGATCGGCCTCGGCGAGCTGAAAGAACGCCGACGGCGTCTGGTTCAGCACCGTGACTTGTTCGCGAATCAGCAAGTCGCGGAACTGTTCCGGGGAACGCGAGGTCAGGTAGTCGACGACGACGACGGTGCCGCCATTGGCGAGCGCACACCACAGTTCCCACACCGAGAAGTCGAAGGCGAAGGAGTGGAACAGCGTCCACACATCGGTCTCGTCGAATTCGAACATCAACTGGGTATTGGCGAACAGCTCGACCACATTGCGATGCGCAACGCCGACGCCCTTCGGGACACCCGTGGAGCCCGAGGTGTAGATGA
>FTJU01243392.1_pt1 | contig 21359 bp, 20 predicted proteins | sample 1658961 | NCBI WGS metagenome assembly FTJU01 (sample SAMEA3914878, study PRJEB12502) | metagenome | biome: forest; material: soil | place: USA | collected 2012-03-12 | depth 0.3 m | reverse complement strand
GTATGAGCGGTCAGGGCCCGGAGGAGGAAGCTTGCGTAACCACGGAGGGTCCCCGCTCATACCAGATCGGACAGAGTATGAGCGGTCAGGGCCCGGAGGAGGAAGCTTGCGTAACCACGGAGGGTCCCCGCTCATACCAGATCGGACAGAGTATGACTGAGCGCGCGGTGCCGGATGGGTTCGCGAATCTGGGCGCGGACTCGGACGAGCAGCGGAGCATCGTGGATACCGGAGCCGGTGAGCCGGATCGGTTGCAGCGGTTGTGGACTCCGTACCGGATGTCCTATATCGCGGAGGCCGCCACCAGCAATCCGAAAGACACCACGGGCCATCCGTTTACCGATATTCCGAAGATGTCGGATGAGGACGGTCTGGTCATCGCCCGTGGCGAGCACGTCTACGCGGTACTGAATCTATACCCCTACAACCCGGGGCACATGATGGTGGTGCCCTACCGTAAGGTGGCCAACCTCGAGGATCTGACGCTGGAGGAAAGCGCCGAGCTGATGGCCTTCACCCAGCAGGCGATCCGGGTAATGAAGCGGGTCTCGCGGCCGCACGGATTCAATGTCGGTCTGAATCTCGGTGGTGTAGCCGGTGGATCACTCGCCGACCATCTGCATCAGCACATCGTGCCGCGCTGGGGTGGTGACGCCAACTTCATCACCGTCGTAGGCGGTGTGAAGGTCATGCCGCAGTTGCTGCGGGAGACTCGGGCGCTGCTGTCGGCGGCGTGGAAGGAAGTCGAGTAGCGTGCTCAGCTTCTTCGGCCGCGAGACGTTCTCCAAAGCGACTGCGCCGCTGGGCAGAGCGCTTGTCAGTATCGGACTCACCCCTGACGTGATGACAGTGGTCGGCACCGTCGCCTCGATCGCAGCCGCGGTCACCCTGTTCCCGACCGGACATCTGTTCTGGGGAACCATGGTGATCTGGCTGTTCGTCATGTTCGACATGCTCGACGGCGCCATGGCGAGAGCGCGCGGCGGCGGCACCAAATACGGTGCGGTACTGGATGCCACCTGTGACCGTGTCGCCGACGGTGCGATTTTCGCCGGGTTGGCCTGGTGGGCGGTGTATCACGAGAACAGTAAGCCGCTGTTCCTCGCGACTCTCGTGGTTCTGGTTACCTCCCAGGTGATTTCGTATGCGAAGGCGCGCGCCGAGGCGAGTGGCCTATCCGCGGACGGTGGACTCATCGAGCGGCCGGATCGGCTGATCATTGTGTTGGTCGGCGCCGGATTAACCGGTATGGGCGGGTATTGGGGGATCGAATGGCTGACCTGGGCCGTACACGTGGCGATGTGGATTCTGGCGGTATTGAGCATTGTCACGGTGTTCCAGCGGGTATTGGCGGTCCGGAATTCGCCGGGCGCACGGGACGTGATTCCGCCCGCGCCGCCGCAGAATCCGGCGGATGCGACGGAGTTGCCCTCGTGAGTTCCGAGTCCGAAGGCGTCGGATCGCGGCTCGAGCACGAACTGACGGATCGGGCCTATGCGGCGGGTTGGCGCGTGGTGCGCGCGCTGCCCGAATCGACGGCCCGGCGGGCATTCGATTGGGGCGGTAATCGGGTCGCGGACAAGGCGAATCGCGCCTTCCGTGCCGGTGGTGAGCCGAACCAGTTGCGGCGCAATCTCGCTCGCGTACTGGGTGTGACTCCGGCCGAGGTGCCCGATGAGCTGATCCGCGCGAGCATGCGGTCCTATGCCCGCTACTGGCGCGAGGCGTTCCGGCTGCCGACGATGGATCATTCGGCACTGACCAGTTCGTCGGTGGAGGGCGTGGAGAATCTGGATGCGGCATTGGCGCGTGGGCGCGGTGTGGTGCTGGCGCTGCCGCACTCCGGGAACTGGGATGCCGCCGGGGTCTGGTTGGTCAGTCACAGCGGCACCTTGGCGACCGTCGCCGAACGGCTGAAGCCGGAATCGCTGTTCAAACGGTTCGTCGCCTACCGGGAGAGTCTGGGTTTCGAGGTATTCCCACTGACCGGTAGTGAGCAGCCGCCGTTCACGGCGCTGGCCGCCCGCCTGCGCGCGAACAAGGTCGTATGCCTGATGGGCGAGCGCGACCTGACCGGTAAGGGTGTCCCGGTCACCATGTACGGCGAGCGCACCTGGCTGCCCGCGGGCGCGGCGAAACTTGCCATCGAAACCGGCGCCGCACTGATCCCGGTGCACGTCTGGTTCACCGTCGATGCCGACGGCCGCGAGGGTTGGGGAATGAAGACCGAAGCGCCGCTGGATGTTTCGGACGGTGTCGCGGCGACCGTCCAGGCGCTGGCCGACCGGTTCGCGGCCAATATCGCCGAGCATCCGGCCGATTGGCATATGTTGCAGCCACAATGGGAGCAGGACCTTTCGGCGGAGCGGCGAGCCAGGATCGCCGCGGCGCAGGCCGGGATGGGAAGCGCCTCAGGGGAGAAGACACCATGAAAATCGGCATGGTCTGCCCCTATTCGTTCGATGTTCCCGGTGGCGTGCAGGCCCATGTCGTGGAATTGGCGCGGGTATTCATCGAACGCGGCCACAAGGTGAGCGTGTTGGCGCCTGCGTCGGAGGACACGCCGCTGCCGGACTTCGTGGTGTCGGCCGGTCGCGCGGTGGCGATCCCGTACAACGGTTCGGTGGCCCGGTTGTCCTTCGGGCCCATGGCCTACACCAGGATTCGGCGTTGGATCGACGGTAACGACTTCGATGTGCTGCACATTCACGAACCCAACGCACCGAGTCTGTCCATGCTCGCGTTGAAGATCGCCGAGGGGCCGATCGTGGCCACTTTCCACACCTCGACCACGAAATCATTGGTGCTGAGCACCTTCCAGGGTGTACTGCGGCCCTATCACGAGAAGATCAGCGGCCGGATCGCGGTCTCGGAACTGGCGCGGCGTTGGCAGGTGGAGGCGCTCGGCTCGGACGCGGTGGAGATCCCCAACGGTGTCGATGTTGCCGCCTTCGCGCGTGCCCCGCTGCTGCCAGGCTATCCGCGCGCGGGTGGGACGGTGCTGTTCCTCGGTCGCTACGACGAACCGCGCAAGGGGATGGAAGTCCTGCTCGGCGCGCTGCCCGAATTGGTGCGCCGACATCCGGATGTCGAGATCCTCATCGTCGGGCGCGGTGACGAGGATCGACTACGCCGTGAGGCCGGGCCGCTCGCACGGCACCTGCGTTTCCTCGGCCAGGTATCGGACGCGGAGAAGGCCTCGGCGATGCGCAGCGCGGACGTATACGTCGCACCGAACCTCGGTGGTGAAAGCTTCGGCATCATTCTGATCGAGGCGATGGCCGCTGGAACAGCCGTGGTGGCAAGCGAATTGGACGCCTTCCGTCGGGTATTGCGCGACGGCACGGCGGGAATGCTTGTCCCGGTGGGGGATTCGGTTCGACTTGCCGCCGCGCTGGACACCCTGCTCACCGACGATGTGCGCCGCGAAACCCAGATCCACACCGCTGATCAGGTGGTCGGCGAGTACGACTGGCCGGTGGTCGCCGAACAGATCCTGCGGGTCTACGAAACCGTCACGGTGGGGGATACGCGCGTGCGGGCCGCTGGATGATCGAGCGGTGGGTGCCGTGTGGACCGTGTCATAGCACTGTGAGGGCTGCTCGATGATTACCTTCTCCGCCACAACGGTTCTCGTACTCGCACTCATCGCGGCGGTGGTAGTCGCGATCGGTCTGTGGGCAGCCTCGACCGCGAACCGGCTCGACCGGCTGCATGTGCGGTCGGATCAGTCCTGGCAGGCCCTGGACGGTGCTTTGGCGCGTAGGGCGGTGGTGGCCAGGTCGATCGCCGTGGCCAGCGCGGGTCTGGCCGCCGATTCCGCGCTGTTCGAACAGGCCAAACGGCTGACCACACTCGCCGATCGGGCCGAGCGAGCAGGCCGCGCCGACCGTGAAACCATCGAGAATCAGCTCTCCGCGGCGCTATCCGCGATCGATATCGCCCGGCTGCCTCCGCAGCAGGTCGCCGAACTCGCCGATGCCGAGGCCCGGGTGCTGATCGCGCGCCGCTTCCACAACGACGCGGTACGCGACACTCTCGCGCTGCGCACCCGCCGTCCGGTCCGCATCCTGCACCTGGGTGGTACCGCGCCGCTGCCGACCTATTTCGAGATCAGCGAACGCGCCACCCCCGCTGCCTCGACCGGCTTGGCCGTCGACACGGTCCGCACCTCGGCGCGCGTGGTGCTACTCGACGAACAGGACCGTGTGCTGCTCATGCGCGGCAACGATCCCAAGACCCCCGAAGTCGCCTTCTGGTTCACCATCGGCGGCGGCGTGGAACCGGGAGAGACCCTGCGCAGCGCCGCGGTGCGGGAACTCTGGGAGGAGACGGGATACACCGCGGATCCGGCAGGCCTGCGCGGTCCCATTTGGCGACGGGTCGCGGTATTTCCATTCGACGGTGAACTCATCCGCGCCGAGGAGCTGTTCTTCGCCCTGCGCGTCCCGGCCTTCGACCCCAAGCCCGGCAAGCTGACCGCGGTCGAGCGACGCAGCATCACCGACAACAAATGGTGCACCGGCGCGGACATCGTCGCGCTAGACCGCACCGGCGAGACCGTTTACCCCTACCACCTGGACCAGTTGCTCGCCGAAGCCGCCGTGGCCGCTTCGGGCGATTCCGATCCCGAGGTGCGTTCCATTCGTTGATCGGAATTGCCTTGAGCGCCCAATCCTGCCTCGCTCGCGCGGCTTTCCGCTGAGTCGGCGCGAATATGGTGCTCGAGCCGAGCACCGCCGCCGGTGCGCGATCAGCGTGCGCGCCTGAATCTTTCGGCTGTGATGTGTTTCACGATCGTGATAGCGTCGCGACTGGATTGCTGCCGCCTGGGTAGTGCTGGTGGGGGAGCACCACCAGGGAGTTCTGGTGGTACTGCCACTGCAGTGAGATGGTCCGTTGGCGTGTGGAAGGTAAGCAGTACATGTCCTACCTGTTGTTCGATTTCCTGTTGCCGTTGTTGGGGCCGGGCGCTGCCGAGTATTGGGCGCAGCTCCTGGTGGTCGGCCCACTCTAGAACGAAACCGGTATTCGCCGGGTCGGCGAGATAACGCGCCGACCCGGCGGACCGTTTTCCGCACAGGATCCGTATTCGCGCCGCGGTTGTCGGCTTCCCAACACGATCCGATAGGTCTAGCGCTTCGGGCCACACGCAGACTCGCTGGTCGGGGCAGGCCAGTGCTGTCCAACTGGCTATCAAGTGGCCTGATCGGCCCGCCTAGAATCGGTGACGTCAATTCCAAGCGACCCGATTTGCGCACATGATTCAGGAGTTTGCCGTGACCACGCCCGAGACCACCAATACCATCGGCACCGCCCGCGTGAAGCGCGGGATGGCCGAGATGCTCAAGGGCGGGGTGATCATGGATGTCGTCACCCCCGAACAGGCTAAGGTCGCCGAGGACGCCGGCGCGGTCGCGGTGATGGCGCTGGAGCGGGTTCCGGCCGACATCCGCGCGCAGGGCGGTGTCTCCCGGATGAGCGACCCGGACATGATCGACGGCATCATTTCCGCCGTCTCGATCCCGGTCATGGCCAAGGCGCGTATCGGCCACTTCGTCGAGGCGCAGATCCTGCAGAGCCTCGGTGTCGACTACATCGACGAATCCGAGGTGCTCACCCCGGCCGACTACGCCAACCACATCGACAAGTGGAACTTCACCGTGCCGTTCGTCTGCGGCGCGACCAATCTCGGTGAGGCGCTGCGCCGGATCACCGAGGGCGCGGCCATGATCCGGTCCAAGGGCGAGGCCGGCACCGGTGACGTCTCCAATGCCACCACCCACATGCGCAAGATCCGCGCCGAGATCCGCAAGCTGTCGGCACTGCCCGAGGACGAGCTGTTCGTCGCGGCCAAGGAACTGCAGGCGCCATACGAGCTGGTAAAAGAGGTCGCGCAGACCGGGAAGCTGCCGGTCGTGCTGTTCACCGCGGGCGGTATCGCCACCCCCGCTGACGCCGCGATGATGATGCAGCTCGGTGCCGAAGGTGTCTTCGTCGGCTCGGGCATCTTCAAGTCCGGCAACCCGGCCGAGCGCGCCGCCGCCATCGTCAAGGCGACCACCTTCTACGACGACCCGGATGTGCTCGCGAAGGTTTCGCGCGGTCTGGGCGAGGCCATGGTCGGCATCAATGTCGAGGAGCTGCCCGTCGATCACCGGCTGGCCGAGCGCGGTTGGTGATTCGGCGCCGCTGAACCGAACCGACGCCCGCGGCACGAGGATCGCAGTGATCCACTGCCGTGGGCGTTGCTCGTACCTGGGCGAAGGTGTGTGGAAGAAGCTGCGGCTGCCCTCATAGTTGTCTTATGCCTGCCACAGAGTTTGTGGCTAGCTTCGGAATTCGGTGTACGTCGGCGGCCGTGCGGACAGTCAGCGCGGCGTCGGAGGCACGGACCTGTCCGAACGGCAAAGGATGATCAGTTGAAGCTTCGTAAGATCGGACGTATCGCCGTGGCGAGTCTGGCCGCCGTGGCCGCGCTCGGCCTGGCGGCGTGTGGCAGCGATGACTCGAAGACCACGACCACGCCGACCAAGACCTCGACCAGCGTCACCAAGTCGACTGTGAACCTGCCGCCGACCCCGAGCGTCGCCGATCTCAACGCTCAGTTGCAACGCGCGCTGGACCCGTCGGTGCCGAATTCGGAGAAGCTGGATCTGGTGCAGGGTGCGCAGGCGGATCCGGAACTGCCGAACCGCCTGGCCCAGGCCTACCAGCAGGCGGGCGCCAAGTCCGAGGTCACCGAGGTCAACGCCTTCGGTGACTCGCTCGATGCCAAGGCGAAGTTGACCATCAACGGCCAGGAGAACATCGTCGACGTACCCTTCGTTGCCGAGGACGGCAAGTGGAAGGTCGAAAAGAGTTGGGCCTGCGCCATGTTGACCAACCTTGGTCAGCAGTCGACGGCCTGCGGCTGATCCCTGATCCCGGCCGCAGTGGGTTCGGCCGGGGGAGTGGATGATTCGAGGCGGCGAGCATCTTGCTCGCCGCCTCGCCGCGTCTCTCTTCACGAATATCCACACCTAGGGATGCGTATCCATTGCCGCCTCTCGTCGAGGAGCTCGGGAACGGGTCTGACGATCTGGAAACTTGCATGTTGATACGAAGATATGCGCATTGAACTATGTGGATATCTTGTTATGTTGCGGAAATGCCTGTCTCGCAACAAAATTGCAGAGGAGAGGGGCGGCTGAACGTCTCGGATGGGTATGGGCTACCGACGAGCGGTGTCCTCTATTCGGAGTGCCGGGCGATCGGGGTGGTCCCAGCGGATGAAAATGTTTGGGACGCTGGGGTTGTCGCGGTCGTGGCCGAGGAGTGCGGGTATGGTCCACCGGTCATCAGGTGGGGTGCGACGGTGCAGCGCCGGTTCGGACATGTCGAGGCGCACGGTCAGGTCGAAGTCGAGACCGCGACCCAGAAGCATGGGGCCCGCGACGAGTAGGACAGTGCCGGGGGCGGCGGTGCGGATGGGGGATCGGGCCGAGCGGTCGCGGTCCTCGTCCCAGAGCGCAGGGAGCCAGCGGGCGTCGTGCCGTAGTGCCCGGATGACTTCCCGGTCGAGTGCGGCGTAGTCGAACCACGCCGTGCGATAGGACATTTCGTCGGTGCGGCCGAATTCCATGCGGAGCGAGGCGGGGCGGATATAGTCGTGCAGCGAGATGACGTCGGCCGCGCGGCCGGTGTCGCGCAGTGCGATGGCGATCCGATCCGCGATCGTGACAGGATCGGCCGCGTCGGCTCCGTCGATGGCGATCAGCATCCGCCCGCCGCGCTCGAGGATGCGGCCGGTGACGAGTTCGACGAGGCCATCCCGGGTGATCGAATCGAAATGCGGCACCGATCCATTCCACCAGACAAAGCTGTCGAACCCCGTTCTGGGCGGCGGACGCGGGCATTGCCGAGAGGTCAACGACAGGCCGTCTGTGCGCTCGGGATAATCTCGGCCTCATGGCGACAATCGAAGAGGCGCTGGAGATCGAGCGGCTCGAGCGGGATATCTTCCGTGGCGCATCCACCAAGACCCAGCTCGTGCGCACATTCGGCGGACAGGTTGCCGGCCAGGCGCTGGTGTCGGCGGTGCGGACGGTGGAACCGCGGTTTCAGGTCCATTCGCTGCACGGGTACTTCTTGCGGCCCGGAAATCCGGACGAGCGGACGGTGTACCTCGTCGAGCGGATCCGCGACGGCCGATCCTTTTGCACCCGCCGGGTCACCGGTGTGCAGGACGGCGCCGCGATCTTCACCATGTCGGCGTCGTTCCATGTGGGTGACGTTGGTCCGGAACATCAAGACGAGATGCCGTCGGTGCAGGATCCGGATGAGCTGCCCGACGCCAGCACCACGATGCGTCCCGAGCGGCTGTGGGCGATGCGCGAATGGGAGCACTGGGATATCCGCACCGTTCCGCAGGATGTGGTGACCCGCCGTGACGGCGTGGTCTCCCCGCAGCAGGTGTGGTTCCGCTACCGGCATCCGCTGCCCGACGCTCCGGTCGTACATGTCTGCACCCTTGCCTACATGAGCGATATGACCTTGCTGGGTTCTTCGAAGGTGACCCACCCCGACGAGCCCACCCAGAACGCCTCGCTGGATCATGCGATGTGGTTCCTGCGCCCGTTTCGCGCCGACGATTGGCTGCTCTACGACCAGTCGTCCCCGTCGGCCGGCTTCGGTCGCGCACTGACCGGCGGTAAGATTTTCAACCGGAAGGGCGAGTTGGTGGCGGCGGTTGTACAAGAAGGCTTGATTCGTACCTTGCGCGGGGAGTGAGCACCAGCCGCCCGCTGACGACCGCGGTGGTGTGCGTGTGGCCGACGCACACCACCGCGGTCGGATGAGCCTCGTCGGGCTCAAACCACCTGTACTCGCAGGTGGCAGACCACTGTGTCGGTCATCCGACGGAGTTCGCGTTCGAGTTCATCACTGCGGTGACTGGGCAGTACCCGGTCCCAGCCGGCGGGCGGATCGATCTCGGCGATGACCACGACCTTGCGCCGGTCGGGAAAGTGCTCGCGGAGATAGCGGGCGACCGGACCGCCGACGGTGGCATCGCTGTCCTCGAGCAGCACCAGCCGGACCTCGGGATGCCATGCCTCCCAGGCCTTGGTGAACGCCTTCACCGATTCGCCCGGCAGGCAAACATGCACGGCGACGATGTCTTTTCCGATGGACATGGCGGCCGAAAGCGCCTCGCGGCTGAGTTCGGAGACCTCGGAGATCGGCACCACGATCGCGGTACCGGTGGCCTGGGGCTGTTCCGGAATCGTGCCATTGCCGCGGCGGCCGCCGATTCTGGTGTAGGCGCCGCGAGTTCGCTCCATAACGAGCACCAGCGCCGGCAGTACCAGCACGATCAGCCACGCGCCCGCGGTGAATTTCATCGCGGTGGTGACGATCGCGGCGACGCACGTGAGCAGTGCACCGAAACCGTTGAGTGCGAACCGCCAGCGCCAGCCGACTGTCCTGGTCTGCCACCAGTGCCGGACCATTCCGGTCTGGGCGATGGTGAATCCGACGAAGACGCCGATCGCGAACAGCGGCACGAGCGCGTTCATATTGCCGCGCGCCCCGATCAACAACACCCCGGCCGCCACACCGAGGGTGAGTACGCCGTAGCGGTACACCTGACGCGGTGAGGTAACCGAGAACCGGTGCGGTAGGCAGTTGTCGTCGGCCAGGATCCGAGTGAGCGTCGGGAGCCCGCCATAGGAGGTGTTGGCGGCCAGAGCAAGCAACACGACCGTCGCGAATTGCACTATGTAGTAGCCGATTCCGTGCCCGAGTGCCGCCTCGGTGAGCTGGGATAGCACCGTCGTACCGTCGATCGGGTGCACCGAAAATTTCTGGATGAGTACCGCGAGCCCGATCAACATGATGCCGAGTAGTGCGCCGAGCGCCACCTCCGCCCGCTGGGCGCGTCTTACCTTCGGTGTGGCGAAGGTTGGCACGGCGTTGGCGATCGCTTCGACGCCGGTCAGGGCAGCGCAGCCGCTGGAGAATGCCTTGAGCAGCAACAACACTCCGACGGCGCGCATGTCGCCCGCGGCCGCGGTCCCGGTGGTGACGTCGGCCGGTGCGGAGCGCATCAGTCCGCCGATGATGACGGCGAAGATACCCGCGACGAAGACGATTGTCGGAAGCATGAAGGCGCGTGCACTTTCTCGGATGCCGAGCAGGTTGAGCGCGGTGACGCCGACCACGATCGCGAGGCAGATCTCCACCGTGTACCCGTGCAGCGCCGGGAAGGCCGAGGTCAGGGCCGCGACACCGGCCGCGATCGAGACCGCGACATTGAGGATGTAGTCGACGATCAAGGATGCTGCGGCGACCAGGCTGGTGCGGTGGCCGAGATGCCGCTTCGCTACCGCGTATGCGCCGCCCCCGTTGGGAAAGGCCGCGATCACCTGTCGATAGGAAGCGACCAGCACGGCGAGCAGGGCGGCGATCGCGAGGGTCACCGGCAGTGTCATGCCGAGTCCGGCGCCACCGGCGGTCGCCAGCACCAGCACGATCGCTTCCGGACCGTAGGAGACCGATGCCATGGCATCGAGCGATAGTCCCGCCAAGCCGGTCGAAACGGTCAACCCCCGGCGCTTCGAGACAGTATTCGCTTCCGCACGCGGCGCCAGCGCCTTACGCGGCAACAGGGTAATCACATGTGTGAGTGTCGACCGGTTTCGGGCGAATGAACCCCGTCTTGACGCAACGTTGACGGCCACCGTGAGCCGGGCCACAAAGCCGCGCCTCGTAAGCTCATGGCGTGAACGCATCGGTCGTCGCACCCGCAACGGGTGCACAGCAGAGTCCCGACCGGCCGACGATCGGCGTGCTGGCGCTACAGGGTGATGTGCGCGAACATGTCGCGGCGCTCGCGGAATGCGGTGCGCAACCAGTGCTGGTGCGTCGCGCGTCCGAGCTCGCCGCGGTCGATGCGCTGGTTTTGCCGGGCGGCGAGTCGACCGCGATCAGCAAACTGCTGGAAGTCTTCGAGCTCCTCGAACCGCTGCGCGCGCGGCTGCGGGAAGGTATGCCCGCGTTCGGATCCTGCGCGGGGATGATCCTGCTCGCCTCCGAGGTACTCGGCACCCGACCGGATGCCAGGCATCTGTCCGGGATCGATATGACGGTGCGGCGCAACGCTTTCGGTCGTCAGGTCGACTCGTTCGAAATCGATCTGGAGTTCGCGGGCCTGGCTGACGGCCCGGTGCGCGCGGTATTCATCCGGGCGCCGTGGGTGGAGCGGGCCGGCGCGGGTGTCGAGGTGCTGGCTACGGTCCCCAATGGTCCGGCGGCCGGGCGCATTGTCGCGGTGCGGCAGGGCCGGGTGGTCGCGACGTCGTTCCATCCGGAGGTCACAGGCGATCTGCGAGTGCATCGGATGTTCGTCGATCTGGTTCGCCAGGCCCAGTAGTCGCCCTCGGAAAGTCGCCGTAAGCGGACGAGTAGGCTGGCAGAGTTGTCTACCCGGCCGGTGCGGGTACCGTGCGCACGATCAGACGTGCTGTCGACTGGAGGAAGTAGGGAATGAGCGGCCACTCCAAATGGGCCACCACCAAGCACAAGAAGGCGGGGATCGACGCGAAGCGCGGCAAGCTCTTCGCCAAGTTGATCAAGAACATCGAGGTGGCGGCCCGCACTGGTGGCAGTGACCCGGCGGGCAATCCGACGTTGTACGACGCGATCCAGAAGGCGAAGAAGTCGTCGGTTCCGAACGACAACATCGAGCGCGCCCGCAAGCGCGGCGGTGGTGAAGAGGCCGGCGGTGCCGACTGGCAGACCATCATGTACGAGGGCTACGGCCCCAACGGTGTCGCGGTGCTGATCGAGTGTCTCACCGACAATCGCAACCGCGCCGCCGGCGAGGTGCGCGTAGCGATGACCCGTAACGGCGGCAATATGGCCGACCCGGGTTCGGTTTCCTACCTGTTCCATCGCAAGGGCATCGTGACCCTGGAGAAGAACGGGCTGTCCGAGGACGATGTGCTGATGGCCGTGCTCGACGCGGGCGCGGAGGAGGTAAACGACCTCGGCGAGTCCTTCGAGATCATCAGCGAGCCGTCGGATCTGATCCCGGTGCGCAAGGCGCTGCAGGACGCCGGAATCGATTACGACTCCGCCGAATCCGGCTTCCAGCCGTCGGTATCGGTGGCTGTGGATGTCGACGGCGCCCGCAAGGTCTTCAAGTTGGTCGACGCGCTCGAGGACAGCGACGACGTACAGAACGTCTACACCAACGTGGACATCTCCGACGAGATCGGCGCCCAGTTGGAACAGGACTGACACGGCACGTCATCGACGGTCGCCTCGGGGCGGTTCGCAGCGATGCGGACCGCCCCGAGTGCGTTCCACACCGGCTCGGCTGGCTATTCCGCGATTCGTGTCCGATCGGACCATTGGTAGACCGGCAGCCGCCCCTCGGGCGTATCGGCCTCCCGGTTGGTGACCTTGAAGTGCTCGTATCCGCCGCGGAATTCGACTTTGAGTTCGACGCCGGGCGGTGTGATCGGAACGATGCGAGCGGGCAAGTCTTTCGGTCCACCTTCTAGGACAGCCTTCACAACATTGCTCATGCTTCGGATGGTAGGTCTCGAATGTGATGCACGCCACAAACGCGGCCGAAAGCCGGCGCAGCCGTGGGTGAATTCGGAGATTGTGGCCTGGGGTGATGGCCGAGATATCCGATGTCATCGACCAAAGTTTCTCGAAGTTAGCTGATCGTATCCCCTGGGTGCGGAGCAAATGATCTCAGCTGTCGATCTTGGCGATGTAACGATTGCGACTCGATTTCTGATAAAGAATCGAGAGCCGCGCCCGATCAGGCGCCAGAGCGCCGAGAACTAGTCCGACCCGGAAAGAGACCAGCCATGAGTCGATCCCTAGCTGACGAGCGTCCCGGCGATTCGACCGAATTGAATGTCACGCTCGCCCCGCTCGCGGTCGCGACAGGACTGATCCTGCTCATCGCGGCCTTCGCGACGGTGAACCTGATATCCGGCTGGGCTGCCGACTACGGCGCGATCCTGGTATATCTCGCGATTTTTCTGTACGTGGCGATCGCCGGACGCCTGACCTGGTGGGGCGTCGACGTTCTGATCAGCAAGGGCAAGAAACGCTGACTCGCGTTCACGGCACCGTGGGCACCAATTCGCCGACGGGGGCTGGTTTCGCCGAGTGCGTGTGCCTTCGCTGCCGCTTCGAACAAAAGGACCCCGGCAATGGCTGCGCGCACTGCCGCGGATTCGGCAAGCTCCGTGTTGCGATACCGGTGTGGCTGTCCATGCGCACCACCCGGACTTTCAATTGCTTTGCCGCGGTGGCCAATTCGGTCGACCCGGGGCGCCGGCTCATCCAACGACGGATCCTCCACGCCCCTAACTCCTCGAATCGACCGATATCGACCGCATCGCGGCCGAGGTCGGTGTCGTCATCGGCGGCTCGCTGTGCCAGCACCTGCACGATTTCATCGGTGTATGACCGATGGCCTATCGCTGGACCTACCGCGCGAGTCGGTCGCCCCGAAGTGCTGGGCTGAGCCGAAGCTCGATTCATACGCCGCGTAACCGGTTTCAGGTCGCGTCCGGCAGCGGAAGACCGACCCGGGCGACGATCCAGGGGAATGAGGAGGTGAACGCCGCCGAGGCGAATTGCCAGGTGTGGCTGCCCTGGGTGGTGTGAATGGTGCAATCGATGCCGACCGCGTGGCCCGCGTCGCACAGCTTTTCGGCGGCGCCGACCTCACCGGTGTCGAAAACTCCGTCGTGGCCGCCCATACCGATGGTGTCGTCGTCCGCGGCGACTGCGGACTGCTGATGTGCGCCATGGGATCCCGGACCGGATTTGGGTGGGGTCAGATCGTCGAACAGACCCGCCATACCGGTGTAAGGGCCGTGCTTGGCCATGACGGTGAGCGGATCGAAGGCGGCCCAGCGGTCGGCGTCACCGCCGAAAAGCCTTCGGATCGTTTGTTCCTTATTACCCGAGGCCGGGCCGAGATCGCCCGCGATATCGACGAAAGTGTGCACTAACTCGGGGTGCATGACCGCCAGATCGACCGCACAGGTACCGCCCATGGACCAGCCGACCACCGCCCAGTTCGCCGGATCGGCCGAAGCGCCGAACCTGGATTCGACGTAGGCGGGCACATCTCGGGTCAGGTGGTCGGCGGCATCGCCGCGCGGACCGTTCACGCATTCGGTGTCATTGTTGAAGCTGCCGCTGGAGTCGACGAAGACGAGGATCGGCGCGCGGCCGCCATTGGCGGCGGTGAACTTGTCCACCTCGGGCATGATCTGGCCGCTGCGAATCCAGTCGGCGGGTGTGTTGAATTCACCGCCGATCATCATGACGACCGGCAGCGTCGGCGGTGTCGGACCGGCGAACCAGGCCGGTGGGAGGTACACGTATTCGGTTCGATGCGGAAAATCGCTGCCCGCGTCGGGAATTTGCACCGGTACGATCTTGCCGGTGCTGTTATCGGTGTTGCGGAGTCCGGGGAGCGCATCGAGATCGGTCTGGTTCGGCAATGGACCCGCGGTCAGCGCATTCCACGCGGACTGCACGGTGGGGTAGTAGCCCACCCATTGATTGAGCACGATGCCGGTGCTCAACACCGCCAGGGGTATGGCGAGCACCGAGACACCGCGCCGCCACCACCGGGCACTGCGCCAGCCGAGCGCGGCGACCGCGACCGCCGCCACCGCGATACCGACACAGGCCCACAACTCGACCGGCGCCGGATCCGAGGCCAGCCCCTGATCGTTCACATACGCCCACGCGGCCACCGCACCCGCCGCGCCGAGCACCACGCAGGCTGGCAGCAGTACCAGCCGCCAGCGCCGGGTCCGCCAGCCGATGGCCAGGACGAATGCAGCCACCGCGGCCAATTCGACGGTCACCGGCAGCCAGCCGTGCAGCAGCGATATGCCGTGATGAAAGCCGTTCTGATAGTTCGGATTCAGATTCGCCGAAGGCAGCTTCGGCGGGGGCGGCGGTGTCACGGGGGTCGCCGGCGCGGCGAGCGGGGCACGGACTACGGGCACCTACGGCATTGTCGATACCGTTCCTCGAGAAAGCCTGTGAATTCGCTCCAGCAAACCTGGGTTCTCCTGAAACGCCGGTCGGGCGCGCGGCGATAACCGCACAGGTGAACCGGACTCCGAACAGTCTTGTCCGGTAAGGTCTGATCGCCCGTCGTGCAAGGGTGCGCATGACTTATCAACCGCCGCCGCAGTACCCGCAGTAGCCGGGGCAGGGGTATCCGGGCTAACCGGGATATCCGCCGCAGCCGCCCAAGGGCAAGCCGGTGTGGCCGCCGGTGCTCGGCGGGGTTCTTCCTGGCCCGTACTCACCGTCGGCGGCTGCGTCGCGGTCTTCGGATCCATTGCCCACCGCCTCGACAAGGAATCGAAAGAAAGAAACTTCGATCACCTACGAGGTCACCGGCTCCGGCAGTGCCGATACCTCCTACAGCAGTGGCGATTTCGATACCGCCGATGCCGACAATGCACCGCTGCCGCGGACGAAGGCCGTGACCGTGACCGGATTCGTCCGCACGGGCCGGGTGTCGGCGACCACCAGCGGATCCAGCGGCGGCACGGTGTCCTGCCGAATCCTGCAGGACGGCAAGGCGATCGTCGAGGATTCGGACTTCGACAGCTATGCGTTATGTGAGCTGCTACCACACATTCGACTGGCCCACGACCAGCCGAATCCCGGACGGGCACCGTGTCGTTGGTGCCTGGTGTGCGCCGCGTCCACTAGACTCTCGAACAATTGTTCGTGCCTTCGAGAGGGGATCGTGTGCGGGTGATGGGCGTCGACCCGGGACTCACCCGGTGCGGCCTCAGCCTCGTCGAGGGCGGGCTGGGACGGAAGGTGACGGCGCTCGATGTCGACGTGGTGCGCACCCCCGCGGATATGGACCTGGCACATCGGCTGATGAGCGTTGCCGACGTCGCCGAAAACTGGATGGATGCACACGCACCCGATGCGGTCGCGATCGAGCGGGTGTTCGCCCAGCACAATGTGCGCACCGCGATGGGTACCGCCCAGGCGGGCGGAGTGATCGCACTGGCGGCGGCACGACGCGGGATCCCGGTGGCCTTCCACACCCCGAGTGAGGTGAAGGCCGCGGTTACCGGCAACGGCACCGCGGACAAGGCTCAGGTGACCATGATGGTGACGCGTATCCTCAGCCTCCAGGTCGCGCCGAAGCCGGCGGATGCGGCCGATGCGCTGGCCCTGGCGATCTGTCATTGTTGGCGGGCGCCGCTGATGGCGCGGATGGCCGAGGCCGAGGCGCGTGCCGCAGAGGCGCAGCGGCGGTATATACAGCGGCTTGCCGAACAACGGAAGGTGGTGCGCGGGTGATCGCGTCGGTACGCGGTGAGGTGCTCGAGATCGCGCTCGATCATGTGGTGATCGAGGCGGCGGGAGTGGGCTACCGGCTCAATGTCACCCCGGCGACGCTGTCCACGCTGACCCGCGGCGAGGAATCCCGGCTGTTCACGGCGATGATCGTGCGCGAGGATTCGATGACGCTGTTCGGCTTCGCCGATACCGAATCCCGTGACCTGTTCGGTCTGCTGCAGACCGTGTCCGGAGTCGGGCCCCGGCTGGCCATGGCGGTGCTCGCGGTACTCGAGCCCGAGGCATTGCGCAAGGCGCTGGCGGAGGGCAATGTCGCGGCACTGACCCGGGTACCGGGAGTCGGTAAGCGCGGTGCCGAGCGCATGGTCCTCGAGTTGCGGGACAAGGTGAATCTCGTTCCGGTGCAGGCGGGTCCGCCCGGCAGTACTCCGGCGCCAATGCTCACGCCCGTTCGCGAACAGGTTGTCGAGGCGCTGGCCGGACTCGGGTTCCCGGTCAAACAGGCCGAGCCGGCGGTCGATGCGGTACTCGCCGAGAATCCCGCCGCCGATACCTCCGTCGCGCTGCGGGCCGCGCTCGGTTCACTCGGGAAGAATCGGTAAAACGCCATGGAGCACGATCCCGAACCGGACGCCGAATCCCAGGTCAGCGCAAGCTATCTCAAATCCGACGGCGATATTGAGGCCAGCCTGCGCCCGAAGTCTCTGGACGATTTCATCGGCCAGCCGCGCGTGCGCGAACAGCTCGCGCTGGTACTGCGCGGCGCAAAACAGCGTGGCGGCACTCCGGACCATGTGCTGCTGTCCGGTCCGCCCGGCCTCGGCAAGACCAGTATGGCAATGATCATTGCCGCCGAGCTCGGTACAGCACTGCGCATTACGTCCGGTCCAGCGCTGGAGCGCGCGGGCGATCTCGCCGCGATGCTGAGCAATCTGGTCGAGGGCGATGTGCTGTTCATCGATGAGATCCACCGGATCGCCCGGCCCGCAGAGGAGATGCTCTACCTCGCCATGGAGGATTTCCGCGTCGACGTGGTCGTCGGGAAAGGCCCTGGGGCAACGTCGATTCCGCTGGATATCGCGCCGTTCACCCTGGTCGGCGCGACTACCCGATCCGGTGCGCTCACCGGACCGCTGCGCGACCGCTTCGGCTTCACCGGCCATATGGATTTCTACGAAGCCGAAGAACTTCAGCGCATTCTGCGGCGCTCGGCCCATATTCTCGGCGTCGCCATCGACCACGATGCTGCCACCGAGATCGCGGGCCGTTCTCGCGGCACTCCTCGCATTGCCAATCGTTTGCTGCGCCGCGTCCGCGACTATGCCGAAGTACGCGCCGACGGCCTGATCACCCGTCCCGTCGCCCAGGCCGCACTCGAGGTCTACGACGTGGATGTCCTCGGCTTGGACCGCCTGGACCGCGCCGTCCTCGGCGCGTTGGTCCGCAGCTTCGGCGGTGGGCCCGTTGGTGTTTCGACCCTCGCGGTGGCCGTGGGGGAGGAGGCCGCAACTGTCGAAGAGGTGTGCGAGCCGTTTCTCGTCCGCGCGGGCATGGTTGCCCGCACCCCGCGCGGCCGCGTCGCGACCGCCGCCGCGTGGGAACATCTCGGCCTCGTGCCGCCCCCCGATCTCGTCTTCGGCTCCATCGAAGTCCGCGGCCGCGAACCCCACCCCACCCTCGACCTCTTCGACTGACCGGCACCGTTGCGGGCGCTGGATCGAGATCGTGGATTCGCCGATGATCTCGAGCCGCGCCCCGAGTGCTGTAGACGCTAGCGGTAGTTGTTTTCGAGGGCGGTGACGACGAGATCGAGGAAGGCGTCGACCTCGTCGCGGGCATAGCCGCAGGCGCCGAGGCGGGACTCGGTGAAACGGACGGCGCGGACGTCGGTAATGGTCAGGTTGCCGGGGCCGCTGTGTGCGAGCGTGGCGGCGACCAAGTCCAGGAAAGCGTCCACTTCCTCGATGTCGTAGCCGCGGCGGTCGACCACGGCCTGGGTGAACTGCATGCGGTGCACATCGTCGGGGGTGAGCAGCGCGGCGGGACCGCAAACATCGACGCCAGCGGGGACCGCGCGGGAATCGCGCTGCCCGTACTCCAGTTCTCTGCGGACCCGGTCCAGAAATTCGTCGACCTGATCGGCTTGATAGCCGCGGCAGCCGAAACGCGGGGCGTCGAAGGCGACGTGTCGGATATCGTCGGCCGTCAGCGCGCCGTGGCCGGCCAACGTCGCCGAGACCAGTTCCAGAAACGCATCGACCTCAACGGCGTGATAACCGCGGTGCCCCATAGGTGGTATGGCGAAGTGGATTCGGCTCACGTCGTCGGGGGTCACCCGCGTTATTGTTCCAGGGTCGCTGCCCTGCACGCGTCGAATGCGGTAATTTCGAACTCGGCGGTCTCTGCCGAACACGCGCTGCGCCCGTTGGCCGGTCGATCCGGGACTAACCCTGCGTGGAATCAGCTCATGTAGCCGCTAGAGATTTTTGGATTTCAGTCCTTGCGCACGCCGTCGATGAGCAGCCGCCGGATTGCCTCGTTCAACTCCCGCACCGTGGCCTCGTCTGGATTGCGCAGCCCGTGCAGGACGCCCGCGAGCAGCATGCCGGTCACCGCCTTGGCGCTGTATTTGGTATCGAGATCCGCACGCAGATAACCGAGTTCGACACCGTGCGACAGATAGCCCGCGGTGAGCGCGTCGGCCATATCGAGCAGGCCGTAGAGCCGGGTGGTGAGTTCGTCATCGATGCCGGTGGCGTGGAACAGCAGCAGCTGGGCAACCCGGCGATCGTCGACCAGGATCCGAGTGAGCGCGGTGCCGATGCGATCGATCTGGGCGCGATATTCGTCAAGGGAGGTGGCGGCGTCGGGCGCGTTGTCGGTGCCGAGTGCCTCGATGATCCGGGTGGCCAGATCGTCGATGACCACGTCGATGATCTCGCGCTTATTGCTGAAGTACCGGTAGAAGGTGCCGTGGCCGATACCCAATTCGTTGGCGATATCGGCGATGCCGGTGGCGTGATAGCCCTTCTCGGCGAAGCAGACGAAAGCGGTGTCGATGATTTCCTGCCGCAGTTCGGCCTTGCGCCGCTGGATCGCATTTCCGGCCGCTGGGCGGGGCGCACGCGTGGATGACTTCGTCATCTCTCCGATGATACGGTGTTCATAAATGGAATGATGTGTCATTCCGTGAGGGATGGAGGTTCGACGTGGCGCCTCAATACGACGCGGTCGTGGTCGGTGCGGGATTCGGCGGCATGGGGGCAGGCATCGAGCTCGACCGGTTGGGGCTGAGCAATTTCGTCATTCTGGAGCGCGAGGACGACCTCGGCGGCACCTGGCATGTCAATCACTACCCGGGTCTTGCGGTCGATATCGCCTCGGTGACCTACTCCTATTCCTTCGAGCCCAACCCGTATTGGACGCGCCTGTTCGCGCCGGGTGGGGAACTCAAGAAGTACGCCGCCCACGTCGCGGACAAATACGGCCTGCGCCGCCGGATGCGTTTCGGCACCGTGGTGGACGGCGCCCGCTGGGACGAGCAGCACCAGCACTGGGTCGTCTCTCTCGCGGGCGGTGAAACCCTCACCGGCCGTTACCTGCTCACTGCCACCGGCTTCCTGTCCCAGCCCTATACGCCGCCGTTCCCTGGCATGGATTCGTTCGCCGGCAAGATCATCCACACGACCGCGTGGGAGGACGATTTCGACCTGACCGGTCGCAAGGCCGCCATCATCGGCACCGGTGCCACCGCTGTACAGCTGATACCCGAGGCCGCCAAGAAGACGAAGGAACTCACGGTATTCCAGCGCACTCCGATCTGGGTGGTGCCGAAGATCGACACCGCGATTCCCGCGCCGGTGCAGCAGCTGTTCGCGCGGGTGCCGGCCACCCAGAAGGCCGCGCGGCTGGTCAACACTGGTCTGCTCGAGGCGCTCATGGTGATCGGCGTGCTGCACTTCAAGCAGGCCAAGCCGCTGAATATGGCCGCGGGTGCACTCGCAAAGGCACATCTGCGGGCCCAGGTGCGTGACAAGGACGTTCGCAAGCAGCTCACCCCGCACTACGACTTCGGCTGTAAGCGCCCCACCTTCTCCAACCAGTACTTCAAGACGTTCAACCAGCCCAATGTCCGGTTGGAGACGAATTCGATCGATCACATCGAGGCCGATGGCATCGTGACCGCCGACGGGCACAAAACCGAGATCGACACTCTGATCCTGGCCACCGGCTTCAATCTGTGGGATGTGAACTTCCCGGCCATCGAGATCATCGGCCGCGATGGGGTAAATCTCGGAAAATTTTGGCGCGACAACCGGTTCCAGGCATACGAGGGCATCACTGTGCCGAAGTTCCCGAACTTCCTCAGCCTCAACAGCCCGTATTCCTATAGTGGCCTGTCCTACTTCACCACCATCGAGGCCCAGATGAAGCATATGGGCCGGCTGCTCGGTGAAATGTTCCGGCGCGGCGCGACCACCTTCGAGGTGACCGAACAGGCCAATACTCGGTTCTTGGACCGCGTCACCGAGAAGTTGGGATCCTCGGTGTTCTACGGTGGCGATTGCGCGACCGCGCGTAGCTACTATTTCAACCCGCACGGCGAGGCCGCGCTACTGCGCCCGACCAGCACCGTCAATGCTCACCGCGAGGCGGTCGACTTCCCGCTCGACGACTACACCTATAGCAAGATCGCCTAGGTTGTGTCTCGAAGTGGTAGATCGCTGGGGTTTGCCGCTGCGCAGTGATCCCCAAGCGTGTGTTGAAAGATGCTGTCTGCGTTGGTGTGTCGATCCACCGAGGTAGGTGAGGTCTCCGGTAAATGGTTTGTCGACGAAACGAACCTGAATACCGGAGACCTCGTGACCAGCGTAGCGGTGACGGGGCGTGCGGACCTGACCGATGCCCAATGGGCACGTCTGGAACCGCTGCTGCCCCGACCGAAGAAGACCGGCCGTCCATCGATGTGGACGAAACGACAGCTCATC
>FTJU01000119.1_pt1 | contig 21376 bp, 17 predicted proteins | sample 1658961 | NCBI WGS metagenome assembly FTJU01 (sample SAMEA3914878, study PRJEB12502) | metagenome | biome: forest; material: soil | place: USA | collected 2012-03-12 | depth 0.3 m | reverse complement strand
GCAGTTCGGGTTGGCGATGATGCCCTTGACCAGATTGCGGGTCTGTTCCGGATTCACCTCGCTGACGACCAGCGGGACCTCGGGATCCTTACGCCAGGCCGACGAGTTGTCGATCACGGTGACACCGGCCGCCGCGAAACGCGGGGCCTGCACCCGGGACATGGTCGCGCCCGCGGAGAACAGCGCGATATCCAGGCCGGCGGGATCGGCGGTCTCGGTGTCCTCGACCACGATTTCGCCACCGCGCCACGGCAGGGTCTTACCCGCCGAGCGGGCCGAGGCGAAGAAACGCACCTCGTCGGCCGGGAAGTTACGCTCTTCCAGTAGTTTTCGCATGACGGCGCCGACCTGTCCGGTCGCGCCGACAACTCCTACCCGCACACCCATGGCTGCGCTCCTTTCGACTCGACCAGGAACGCCGCGTGGTTACGCTGCGCTGCCGCCTCCGCGCTCGACCCGGCCATGTCAGCGTCCTGTTCCCGCGTGTACGACGGCGACCTCGTCGCCGCCCAGATCGAAGGCCTTGTGCAGCACCTGCACGGCCTCGTCCAGTTCGGTGTCCTTGACCAGCACCGAGATTCGGATCTCCGAGGTGGAGATGAGGTCGATATTCACGCCCGCGTTCGCCAGCGCCTCACAGAAGGTCGCGGTGACGCCCGGGTGGCTCTTCATACCAGCACCGACCAGCGAGACCTTGCCGATGTGGTCGTCGTAGAGCACCTGCGAGAAGCCGATCTCGTCCTGCCGCTTGGTCAGCATCTCCACCGCACGCGCGCCCTCGGTCTTGGGCAGGGTGAAGGTGATATCGGTCTTACCGGTTTCGACCTTGGAAATGTTCTGCAGGACCATATCGATATTGATCTCCGCGTCGGCGATCGCGCGGAAAACCTTGGCGGCGTAGCCAGGTTCGTCCGGCAGGCCGACCACGGTCACCTTGGCCTCGCTGCGGTCGTGCGCGACGCCCGTGAGGATTGCTTGCTCCAAGGGGATGTCCTCCATCGATCCGTAAACATAGGTGCCGGGCTTGTCGGTGTAGGACGAGCGCACATGCACCGGAACGTTGTAGCGGCGCGCGTATTCCACGCAGCGCAGCATGAGTACTTTGGCGCCGCAGGCGGCGAGCTCGAGCATCTCCTCATAGGAGATCTGCTCGAGCTGCTGTGCGTCGGGCACGATCCGCGGGTCGGCGGTGAACACGCCGTCCACATCGGTGTAGATCTCGCAGACGTCGGCCTTCAGTGCCGCGGCCAGTGCGACCGCGGTGGTGTCGGAGCCGCCGCGGCCGAGGGTGGTGACGTCGCGGCTGTCCTGGCTGACGCCCTGGAATCCGGCGACCAGGACGACCAGACCTTCGTCCAGCGCGGCGCGCACCCGGCCGGGGGTGACGTCGATGATCTTGGCGTTACCGTGCGATCCGGTGGTGATCACACCCGCCTGCGAACCGGTGAACGAGCGAGCCTGCGCGCCGAGCGAGTGGATGGCCATGGCGACCAGCGCATTGGAGATGCGCTCACCCGAGGTGAGCAGCATGTCCATTTCCCGAGCCGGGGGCGCCGGCGCCACCTGCTGCGCCAGGTCGAGCAGCTCGTCGGTGGTATCGCCCATGGCCGAGCAGACGACCACGACGTCGTGGCCCTGCTTCTTCGTCTCGACGATCCGTTCAGCGACGCGCCGGATACGCTCGGCGGTCGCTACCGAGGATCCTCCGTACTTCTGAACAACGAGAGCCACGACAGGGTCCTCCAAGATCGACAATCAGCTCCTGACAGCACCCCAGCGTACCGGCCGAGGCCCAGCGGATTTGTTCCTACCTCCTCAGCCAGGGGGTACGGACGCGGCCGTTCGCGAATCGAACTTCGGCGGTCCGGCCACCGCCGGGGAGCTCGCGGCGCGTACCGGCCTGACCACCGGCGCAATTACGCGCATGATCGACATATTGCTCAAAGCGGCTATGTGCGGCGGGAGCACGCTGCGCAGGACCGGCGGCGAGTCGATATCAGTGTCACCCAAGAGCGGATCGATGAGATCGCGCACCACTCCGAGGTGATGGCGCGGGAGTTCGGGGCGGCGATGGCCGGGTATTCGGTCGAGCAGCTGAAGTTGGTGCTCGATGTGTTCAACCGACTGCATGAGACATCGGAGCGGGTGACGGCGCTGCTGCGGGCAGAGGACACCGAGCGAGAGGACGATGTAGCCATGAAAAGCACGGTGATCGAGGTGACCACGGGACGATCCGAAGTTGTATACGACATCACCCCGCAGTGCGCGTCCTTCGCGCGGAACGCGGGTGTGGATGGGCTGCTGCATATCTTCGTACCGCATGCCACGGCCGGGATCGCGATCATGGAGCTCGGGGCGCGCAGCGATGACGATCTACTCGCCGCACTGCGCGATCTACTGCCGGCCGATGATCGCTGGCGGCATGCGCACGGCTCCCCCGGGCACGGCCGGTCCCATGTGATGCCCGCATTGATCCCGCCGTTCGCCACAGTCCCGGTCATTGGCGGTGCGCTGACCTTGGGTACCTGGCAGTCGATCGCGATGGTCGATCTCAATATCGACAATCCGGATCGGCAAGTACGCCTGTCGTTTCTGCGCGGTTGATCGCAGCGATCAGTCGGCGCGATTTCGGTGCGATCGGCTGTTCCGAGCTTGGCGGATACCTGGGCCGGATGCGTTCGAGGGTGCCGCGACTGATGAACAAGCGCGCGGCGATCCGCGGGTCGGTCAGCCGGAGACGGCTGGTTCGACGACAGAACGCTCAGTGGGCGTGCGGCTTTTCCAGCCGGAATCGGCGCGAGTGACGTAGTCGATCGCCTCCCACGATGGCGGCGCAGCGCCGCCACGGCCCGGGCCTCAGGCCCTGGTCAGCCAGGTGACCTGGGCGCCGTTGCCGAACTCCCGGCGCTCGGTCGGGGTGAACAGGGTCGGGTTGAACGCACCAGAGAAGGCGGATACGCCGCCGCCCGCGACGACCGGATAGCTCTTGACGATCATCTCGTCGATTTCGTCGAGCAGCGCTCCGGCCAGCTTGCCGCCGCCGCACAACCAGATATCGCCGCCCGCTTCGGCTTTGAGCCGTCGCACCAGCCCCACCGGATCACTTGCGACCACCTCGACCTGCGGATCCTTGCTCGGGCCCAGGGTCCTCGAAATGACGTATTGCCGCATATGCGCATACGGACTGGTGACACCCTCGGAAAGGCCGGGCTCATAGCTGGCGCGTCCCATCAGCGCGGTGTCGAAACGTTTGTTCGGTTCGTCGACCGCCATCCCGACGTGCGGCCGCACGTGACTCGGCACCAAGTCCGGGTACCGGCCCGTGATCCAGGCTGTCATCTCGGCGTCGAGTGGATAGAAATCGAACTCCCCGGCCGGACCCGCGATGTAGCCGTCGAGCGACACAGCCACGTAGTAGACGAGTTTTCGCATATTCATACCGCCTAATTTGTTTCACTCCGCCTGTAGTGGTTTGAAGGTAGTACTACAGATGGAGTGGTGTCAAGCGCGGCGAATCCGGGGCGGCGACAAGCGTTGTTCGAAGTGGCAGCAGGCGCTGATCGGCCGACCCCGAACCGACTGACGCTGCCGAGAATTTGCACCGAGACGCAGCACGGAGAACCGATCGAAGCAGCGGTCGATCGGCTCGTCGACTTCGCGTGAAACGCCGTGCCATACGGGGACCCTTGTGACGCGCGTCACCGCCATTCGATAATGGGGCGATGATGGCGAATGTCGGAGACCGACTCCTAGTGCACGGCCACGTTGTGGGACAGGGCGATCGCCACGGCGAAATCGTCGAAGTCCGCGGACCCCAGGGCGCACCGCCGTATGTGGTGCGATTCGATGACGGGCACGAATCGCTCGTCTTCCCGGGCCCGGACGCGATCGTCGAACCAACGCCGCACTGAGCCGAGGTAGCCGAGGGCCCGCGGGCAGCGGGCCCATTGCCCCCTGCGCAGCCGAACTCACGCCGAGCTCGGCAACCTGTCGCATTTCACAGAACGGTTACGCCGCGCCCGCACATCTCCGACCGCAAGTCCACCGAACCGGCGGCTATCGCGGTTCTTCGCGAATATTGAACCGTAACTTGTTCTCGCCGTTCATAATTGACCGTGATCACCCCGAGATATGCGGCCGAGGTGGCTGCGAGCACTGACTGCGCGGTTGACTTGCGATTGTGTCGCTGGGCACAATTTGCCGATGTAGTTGGGCGGGGGCGGAGGTATGGAATGCGTACAAAGACCGATATCCGTTTCGTTGTCGACACCGATCCCGAGCAGGTAATGGATGCACTGACCGCGGTTGAGATGCTCCCGGAGTGGTCCACCTCCTACCGCGACGCCAGGGTCGCCAGCCGTGACGACGATCAGCGACCGCGCCGAGTGTTCGTCAAAGCGGACCTGATGGGCAGCTCGGATCTACAGGTGCTGGAGTACGAATGGACCGAGATCCGCTCCTCCTGGGAGGTCACCGACAGCACCCGCGGGGTGCGGGGTGGCGGTTGGTTCGAGGTGACCGAGGGCGCAGAGGGCACCGATGTCTGGTACCACGTCGAGTTCTACATCCCGATTCCCATTCCGGGCATGCTGGTGAGCCGAACCATGCGCCGCTCGAACCAGACCGTCGTACAGAACTTCATCGAGTTCGCCGAGGGCTTCACGGAGAACGAGAATTATCAGGCCGTGTAGGAAACAGCTGTTGTATTCGGATGCCACTATGTGAACCATGATCGGTTCCAAACGGGCACGCCTGCTGCCAACGGCCGAAGACGCGTCGGTAACTCAGCTCGAATTGTTCTTCGACCTGGTTCTAGTCTTCGCGTTCACGATGGTCACCGGCCTGGTCGCACACGACACCAGCGCCAAGAACATGCTGCGCGCGCTGCTGGTACTCGCCGTCATGTGGTGGCTGTGGATCGCCTACTCCTGGCTGGGCAATGTGGTGCGCGCGGACGAGGGCATCGCGCGCGTCGGCATGTTCATCGCCATGGGCGGCGGGTTCCTTGCGGCACTCACCATCCCGGAGGCCTTCCAGGATCTGCCCGGCGGCTGGTTCGGACCGCTGGTCTTCGCGATCGCGTATCTGATCGTGCGCCTGGTGCATCTGAGCCTGTTCTTACTGGCCAGCGCCGAGGATTCGCAACTGCGCAACCAGGTGCTGCGCTGGAGTCTGGGTTCCATCACCGTCGGCACCACACTGCTCGTCATCGCCGCGATGACCTCCGGGACGGCACAGGTCGTACTGTGGATCGCCGCGATCGTCGGCGACATGGGATGGACCCTGCTGGCGGGTGAGGACTGGCGGTTGAATTCGGCCAGCCATTTCTCCGAACGCTACGGGCTGATCATCATCGTGGCGCTGGGTGAATCGATCGTCTCGATCGGCATCGGCGTCGCCGGACTGCCCATTTCGTGGCCCATCGCCGTCGGTTCGCTACTCGGACTAGCGGTTTCGGGCCTGCTGTGGTGGGTATATTTCGATGTGGCCGCGCTGTCGGTGGAACACGAGTTGCAGCGAGCCGAGGGCGAGCGGCAGATCAAGATCGCCCGAAACTCCTACACCTTCTGGCATTTCCCGATGATCGCCGGGATCATCGGACTCTCCCTCGGACTGAAGAAGGTGCTCTACTACGTCGGCGACGAATCGGCGCACAACCTGACGGACGCACTGTCCGGGATACCGCTGTTCGCGCTGTACGGCGGTGTCGTGCTGTATCTGATCGCCCTGGTCGGATTCAAGCACTACGCGACCAGGAGCGTCACGGTGCCGCGACTGGTGGCCGCCGCGGTGCTGCTTGCGCTGATTCCGGCGGCCTGCGCGCTACCCGCGCTGGCCGCGCTGGCGCTGCTATGTGGTGTGCTGATGCTGCTGATCGTCTGGGAGACAATGCGTTACGCGCAGCCTCGCGATGAGATCAGGCACGCGGCACACGGCTGAGGTGGTGGCGCACGGTCTGTTCGTGCGGCGTCGGGCCGTAGTTCGACGGCCCGACGCGCACCCCGGCGTGCACCGCGTCGCGGATCTGATCCACGTTCTCGCGGATCATGTCCGCGACCAGTTCGTCGGTGCGCGGATCAGCCAGCACCTGGAAGACGATCCGAAATGTGGTGTCGGCGATGAGCCGGATGATCTCGTCGTGGAACGGGATGTAGCGAACCCGTCCGGCCTGCGGGTCGTTCTTGATGAGTTCGAGGATCATCTCGTCCATTTCGGAGCGATTCTCCTCCAGCGCCGCCGCGATATTGCGGGCGTAGTGGCCCGCGCGCAGCACTTGCGCGACCTCGTCCAGAATGGCGATGGTCATGGGGCGCTTGATGATTTCGACGATGGTCGTCACGAACCGGTTCACCACCGCCGCGGTCACCCGATCGCCCAGTGCCCGATCGGCGACCCGGCCGACGCGCACGGCGATCACCACGATTCGCAGTAACCGGAACCCACGGAAGAACGGGCTGGTCACCGGAATCATGCCGAGCACTTCGTACCAATAGACGAACGGGAACGTCCACGGCCAACCCGCGCGCCGCCAGCGCCAGAGGAATTCGGCTGCGAAGACCCCGCAGACCGAATAATCGAGCACCACGATTGCGCGGTAGGTGTGTGCGGCGACATCGAAGAAACTGACCCAGGTGACCAGCACGACCGAGACGACCGCCAGCGCCAGCATCACCAGGTCCGACCACAGCGCGGGCGGTTTGCGTGGAAAATCCAGCTTCGGCCCGTCGTCGAGGCCGGGTGTGGTCGGCCTGGTTGGAGTTGACACCTGAGGATCCCTTCGACGCCGAACGGTCCCGCCGAGGGTAATACGGGTTCGTCCCGGGTTACTTCCCAGCGCCGATGATCGCCTCGATATTGCGTTCGGCCAGTGCGGTAATGGTGAGCGAGGGGTTGACAGTGCCGGTGCTGCCCGGAATGACCGCACCGTCCATCACATACAGGCCCGGATGGCCGTGGACGCGGCCATTGCCGTCGGTGGCTTGGCCGAGCACCGCACCCCCCAGGGGATGCGCGGTGAAAAATGCGTTCGCGTCATAGCCGAGTGCGCCGTATTCGGCTATGGCATTGGAACGTTCGGCGATCCGGTGATCGACCGCGCGGGCGGCCGCCACGATATCGTCACGGTTCTTGGTCGGCCAGGACAGTCCGACCGCATTGCGGGCGTGGTCGTAGCCGAACCGCGCGCGGGCCGGATCGAGCACCATGCCCAATGAGGCGAGCGCGCCGGTCTCGAACGGAATTCCTGGGATGTACCAACTTTCGAGCGTGACCGGCACCGCGGATTCGTCGAGGATCCGGCTCGAGCTCGGCACGCCCTGGCCTAAACCGGCCAACTGGCTGGCACCGCGAGCAAGCACCACATCACCATTGGTGCCCCAGCCATCGCCGATGTGCTCGTTGAGATTCGGCAGCGCGCCGGTCGCCTGGGCCCGCACCAGCAGCTCCGAGGTGCCGATCGAGCCCGCGCCGAGAAACAGGCGGTCGCAGGTGAGAGTACGGGTGCCGATCGCCTCGCCGGTCGGCGCGAGTTTTGTCACGGTCACCGAATAGCGGCCGCCCGATTCCTGCGCGATAGCGTCGACGCGGTGCCCCGGATAGATGCTGGACTTGCTGGTGTCCTGGGCATACCGCAGATAGTTCTGGTTGAGGTCGAACTTCGCGCCGTTGGAGTTGCCGAGATTACTGCGCGCCACTGTCGCGGAAGGCCTTGTGGTGCCCGCGATTTCGCCGCGGAGTACATCCCAGTTGAAGATCGAGTCATTGGCGACCGGCTCATAGCCCGCCCGGCGCACCTGCTCGTCCCAGGCCCGGGAATGCGCGAACGGTGCAGCGGCGTAGAGGTCGGGCGGAATAGGGCTGAGCCGCAACATCTCCCGCACGCGCGGGTAATAGACGCGCTCCATTTCGCCGTAATCGACGGTGCCGCCGAAGACTTGGTCGAAGAAGCGGCGCTCGGGCGCGACCATCGCACCGGAGAAGATGACCGAGCCGCCACCGACCGCAGCCGCCCGCCACACGTCGATGCCCGGGTACTGCGTGCAATCGAGCACACCTCCGAAGCTCGCGAAATGCATCGGTACCTTGGTGATGCCGGTGAAACTGGTGCGATGCCAGAAGCCGCGGCCGTCGGGCAGATCGTCACCGGTGAAGATTTCCCGCCACGGATCGTTGGGCCAACGCGAACCGCGCTCCAGCACGGTATTGGCGATGCCCGCCTCGGCCAGACGCAGTGCGGTGACCGAGGCGCCGAAGCCGGAGCCGATCACGATCGCGGGCGAATGTTCGGGCGGATCGGGAAGTGGCGCAAATATTTCCGGGACCCACATGCGGAAAAGGTTGTCCCACACCGGATCTGCGGCACGGGACGGCCCCGCACCCACTGCAACACCCGCGACACCCAACATCGCGGCCGCACCGGATGCCTTGAAAAAGGCACGTCTCTGCACCCGGTCCACCTCCCTCATAACGCATGGCCCGAGGGCAGACTACCGGATTCGGGGGGTGCTGAACCGCCATGCCGGACGAAACGGACGATCTTGGTCGGCTCGGGCGACGAGCGGTTGCCGGATTTCAACCCATGAACGGGGCGCTGTCCGGCTTGCAGGTAGCGCCCGGCGCCGGGAGTTGCAGGTTCACGAGGTAGTGCTCGAGGAGACGGCCCGCGCAGTCACTCACCACCAGGTGCCCGTAACCGCCCTCGACGATCACCAGCCTGGCATTGACCAACTCCTGCTGGGCTCGGCGCGCGGCCGTCAGCGGGGTCACCGGATCGAAGCGGTTGTTGAACAACAGGGCGGGCTTGTCCGAACGCAGAATCCACGGGCCGGTGATGCGCTGCGGATAGCCCTTCGCCGGTGCGGGCCAGGCACCACAGGCTTGTCGCAAGTACAGCCACAGTGCACCGTAATGCGGTGCGGCGCCGGTCAGTTCGGACACCATCGCGGGCCATTGCTCCGGATCACGGCCAAAGCTGTTGTCCGCGCAGGTGATTGCGGTAAAGGACTCGAGGAAATCCGCCCTGAAACCCCTCACGTCCAGAATCTGTTGTACGACATCGGGATTACCCGCCGAGCCGCGTTCCAGTTCGGTAAGCAGTTCGGCCAGTGCGGGCCAGCCCACCTCGAGGTCGTAGAGCATGGTGGCGTGCGCGGGCAACACCTCGGTGAGGGTCACCGTGCGGGTGTGCGCGCCCTGACCGACCACGATGGGTCCTTGGCGCAGCCGGTCCAGTACGGCGTCGTTGCGGGTGCGCAAGGTGGCCGCGTCGGTTTTCCCCTGGCCCGCGAAGGCACAACGTGGTTGTCCCCCTTCGGCACACAGGCGCAGGAACTCGGCGAGCACCTCCTCGGTGCCCGCCGCGGTGTCGGCGATCTGGGCGCGCGAATCGTTGGTGTAGGCGTCCGGGTCGATCATCGAGCCGAGTTGTAGTGCGCGGACCCGGTCACCGAACAGCGCGCCGTAAACCGCGCCGAGATAGCTCGCATAGGACCCGCCGGTATAGGTCATGGTCGCCTCGCCGACCGCCCGCCGCAGCAGATCCAGATCGCGAGCGGCATCGACGGTGGTGAGATGCGCCAGCAGCTCCGGACTGTGCGCGGCGCAGCCGGCGGCCAGTTCGCGGGCATTGCGCGCGGCGGCGGCCTCCTGTTCGGCATTCGTCGGAAGCACGAAGCCGGACCAGAACCGATGCTGCTCTTCGGCATTCGCGAAGCAGCGCACCTGACCGCTGCGGCCGATACCGCGCTGATCGAAGGTGATCACATCGAATCGGCGAGCCACCTCACCGGAGGACAACTCGCCGTGGCTCGCCCATTCGAAGCCCGAACCGCCGGGTCCGCCGACGGCGCTGAACAGCGTGCCGATGCGACGGTCCTTATCGGTAGCGGGCTGTTTGAGGATGGCCACCGCCAGCGTCGCACCGTTGGGCTGTGCGTAGTCGATCGGGACCGCCGCCGTCGCGCACTGGTACCTGCGCAACTCCGGTTCGGCGCACTGCGCCCAATCGAGCTTCGGAGTCGGCGCGGCATCGGCCTGCGCGGCCAGTTCGGCGATCTGCGAGACCTCCTCGCTTTGCCGGAAGCACGAAACCAAGGACGGCACCAAGACGGCCACCAGCGCCAACCCGACGATCTTGCACCTGCGCATACCGCTCATCCTGCGGTGCGGCCCCGGCCGCGGTCGTCCTCCTCTGGGACCAAACCCGCTACGCCACAAGCATGACCGCACTCGGGGTTTCGCATCTCGAGTGCCATGTACTTCCTCCGTATACGGTCGAACTTCGCGGGTCGACAAGACTGCGGGTCGACAAGGCTATTGCGTCCGAGCTCGCGGACCGTCACGTCATCAGCAACCGGACGACCGCGATGCTGCCCACCACGACGATCACCGCACGCAATACGGTGGGCGGCATCCGCCTGCCCATCTTCGCACCGAGTACGCCGCCGATGATCGAACCGACGGCGATCAGCGCGGCCACCCGCCAGTCGACGTCGGCGATCAGTGTGAACACCACCGCGGAAACCGCGTTCACCAGTAGGCCGAGCACATTCTTGACCCCGTTGAGCCGCTGGATGTCCTCGTGCACGAACACCCCGAGCAACCCGATCAACAACACGCCCTGGGCCGCGCCGAAGTAACCGCCGTAGACGCCGCACAGAAATATCGCGACGTACAGGATCAGACCACCGTGTTCAGGCGCCGGACCGGTGTCGGCCGCGCGACGCTGCTTCACCCAGCGCGCCAACCGCGGCTGGACCACGACCAGGATCAGCGCCGCGATGATCAGCACCGGCACGATCGCCTTGAAGGCCGCGGCGGGCAGGACGAGCAGCAGGATCGCGCCGGTGGTGCCGCCGAGCAGCGACGCGGAGCCGAGGCGGACCAACCGGGCCCGCTGTCCCGCGAGTTCACGCCGGTAGCCGTAGGCACCGCTGACACCGCCGGGTACCAGGCCGATGGTGTTCGACACATTCGCTGTGACCGGCGGAATCCCGAAGGCGAGCAGTACCGGGAAGGTGATCAGGGTGCCCGATCCCACAATGGTGTTGATGCCGCCCGCCGCGATGCCCGCGCCGAAGACCGCTAGTTGTTCCAACCAAGTCATATGAGGTACCTCCAGCCCGGTCGGAACGCTAATCGTTACGTCGGATGACCGGACGATGGGGACCGGGCTTTCGGCGGCGCGGCACGGCACGGTAAGCTCGCCGACATTATGCAGCGGGCACTTCTTCTCGACCGCCGCGACGGGGTCTGATCGGACCGGCCTCCCGTCGCGGGGTCCTGCCGCGCCGGTCGACCCCATTACTGGGATCCACCACACCCTGGAGAAATCGCATGTCCTCCGCCGACGCCTTCGTATCCGGATCGCGCACTATCACAGCCCCGAGCAAGCCCGCCCCTGCCGACCAGCCCGCCTGGAACCGGCAGAAGAACTCCTCCATGCCGACCTTCCGCTACCGGCCCTTCGCCGAGGAGATCGAGCCGATCACCCTGCCCGACCGCACCTGGCCGGACAAGACCATCGACCGCGCCCCCGGCTGGTGCGCCGTCGACCTGCGCGACGGCAACCAGGCCCTGATCGACCCGATGAGCCCGGCCCGTAAACGCCGCATGTTCGACCTGCTGGTGCGGATGGGTTATAAGGAGATCGAGGTCGGCTTCCCGTCGGCCAGCCAGACCGATTTCGACTTCGTCCGCGAGATCATCGAGGACGGGGCGATCCCCGAGGACGTCACCATCCAGGTGCTGACCCAGTGTCGCGCCGAACTGATCGAACGCACTTTCGAGGCGTGTGCCGGTGCGGCCAATGTGATCGTCCACTTCTACAACTCGACCTCGGTCCTGCAGCGGCGTGTGGTGTTCCGCGCGGACCAGGCGGCGGTGAAGAAGATCGCGACCGATGCCGCGAAGCTGTGCCTGGAGATCGAACAGAGGTATCCGGACACCAACTGGCGCTACGAGTACAGCCCGGAGTCCTACACGGGCACCGAGCTGTCCTATGCCAAGGAGGTATGCGACGCGGTCACCGAGATCATCGCGCCCACCCCCGACAAGCCGATGATCATCAACCTGCCCGCGACTGTCGAGATGGCCACCCCGAATGTGTACGCCGACTCGATCGAGTGGATGAGCCGCAATCTGGCCCGCCGCGATTCGATCGTGCTGTCGCTGCATCCGCACAACGACCGGGGCACTGCGGTGGCCGCCGCCGAACTGGGCTACCAGGCCGGTGCCGATCGCATCGAGGGCTGTCTGTTCGGCAACGGTGAGCGCACCGGCAATGTCTGTCTGGTGACGCTGGGGATGAATCTGTTCTCCCGCGGGGTGGATCCGCAGATCAACTTCTCCGATATCGACGAGATCCGCCGCACCGTCGAATACTGCAACCAGCTGCCGGTACACGAACGCCACCCGTACGGCGGTGATCTGGTCTACACCGCGTTCTCCGGTTCGCATCAGGACGCGATCAACAAGGGGCTGGACGCGATGAAAGCCGCGGCTGACGCCGCCGAATCCGATATCGACGACATCGTCTGGGAGGTGCCGTACCTGCCGATCGACCCCAAGGACGTGGGCCGCACCTACGAGGCCGTCATCCGGGTCAACTCGCAGTCCGGTAAGGGCGGCGTGGCCTACATCATGAAGACCGATCACGGGCTGGTGCTGCCGCGGCGGCTGCAGATCGAGTTCTCCCAGGCGATCCAGAGGATCACCGACGGAGAGGGCGGCGAGGTTTCGCCCAAGGAGATGTGGGATGTCTTCGCCGAGGAATATCTGAGCCCGATCCGGCCGTTGGAGCGCATGCGGCAGAAGGTGACCGCGGCGGAGACCGACGGCGGCGTGGACGCGATCACCGCGGTGGTGAAGATCGACGGCATCGAACATGAGATCACCGGCGCGGGCAATGGACCGCTCGCCGCATTCGTCGACGCGATCGCGACGGTCGGATTCGATGTGCGGGTGCTGGATTACTCCGAGCACGCGATGTCCGCGGGCGACGACGCGCAGGCCGCCGCGTATGTGGAGTGCGCGATCGGCGACAAGGTGGTGTGGGGTGTCGGCATCGCCACGTCCATTACGACCGCGTCGCTGCGGGCCGTGGTGTCGGCGGTGAACCGAACGCACTGAGGCCGGGTCTGGGCCGAATTCCGCACGACCAGGTCTTTCGTGCCGGATCGCTGAGCCCAACTCCTTCGGACCAGACTCCTCGGACCGGACTCCTCCGGACCGGTTCGTTGAGCCGGATCTGTTGGGGCTGAGCTCGTTCGGGGTCGGTCCGAACGATCCGGCACCTTGTCGGAAACCGCGGCGTACCGTGAGAACCGAACGCCCATCGGTGACGATCTGCCGCCGGTCGGGCGACCGATTCTCGAACTCGCTGTTGGACAGCGTATTCGAGTTGCGACTGGTCGTAGTACTAGCTGTGACGGCCGCGTATACCACGGAGCGGGGTCCAGTTCCCCGTGCTAGCGTTGATTCGCATTCAAGCGCCGAGCTCTCTGCTCGAATTCCCGAGCAGATGGGGGAACTGTGACAACTAACGACCACAACCCGACTTCTCCGCCCTGGCTGCAGAGTCGGTCGGTGGATACGGCCGAGGTCATCACCGACTCCTCGGCGCCGGATGACGCGGCCGAATCCGTATCCGCCGACGCGGGATCCGAGCACCCGGGTGATGAGCGGGAGACTGCCGAGGTCACCGACCAGGCCAACGGGCCCGATGAACCTGCTGAGCAGTTCGCCGGATATCCGGCCGGACCGACGGATCAGACCCCCTATCCGCAGGCCGGGGCGCCGCAACAGTACGGAGCGCCTGAGGTTTTCGCGCCGCCCGGTGCGCCGGTACCGTACAGCAACGGTCAATTCGTGCCGCCGTATCAGCCGAATCCAGGTCAGAGCGGTAGCCATCCAGTGCAGCCCGCGCCGTCCTATGGCGAGTACCGACAGGAGATCGGGCCCGATGGGCTGGTTCGGCGGGTCCCGACGGAAAGTCAGGCCGAGCCGCAGAGCGGGCCGATCTTCAGTTGGGCGCCACCACCGCCGATGCAGCAGCCGCCGATGTATCAGCAGCCGCCCATGGGGCAGCAGCCGCCCATGGGACAGCACCCTCAGATGGGGCAACCGCCGACCGGGCAGCTGCCGTATGCCGAGCAGGGACCGGTCACTGGTCTGATGCCGTATGGCGAGCAACGGCCGGGCGGCGGTCTGATGCCGTACACCGAGCAGGGCCCGCCGCCGGGTTGGCAAGGCGGACCGCCGAATCCGCAGCAGCCGTTCCAGCCGCAACATGTACCGCAGCCCGGCCAGCCCGGTCATTCGGTCAATGACCTGAACCTGCTCAAGCGGGCCCGCAAGGCACCGCGCGGTGGTTGGCGGCGTGCGATACACAAGGCATCCGGCGGCATGATCAATCCGGGTGAGTCGGCGGCGGATATCGTCCACCGCGATCTCGTCGACCGGGTGAATCAGCCGGTGCGCGGCGACTATCGGATCGCGATCCTCTCGCTCAAGGGTGGCGTCGGCAAGACCACGACCACGGTCGGGCTCGGATCGACGTTCTCCTCGCTGCGTGGCGACCGGGTCATTGCGATCGACGCCAATCCCGACCTCGGCACCCTGGCTCATCGCGTGCCGCGGCAGACCCGCTCCACCGTGCGCAATCTGCTCGAGGATCAGCACATCACCAGGTACTCCGATGTCCGGGCACATACGTCCCAGGCGCCGAGCCGACTGGAAGTTCTTGCCAGTGAACAGGATCCGGCGGTTTCCGAGGCCTTCAGCGAGGCCGATTACCGTCAGGCCATCGGCATCCTGCAGTCGTTCTACAACATCATCCTCACCGACTGCGGCACTGGTCTGATGCATTCGGCCATGGCCGGCGTACTCGATATGGCCAGCTCACTGGTTCTGGTTACCTCCCCGGCCATCGACGGCGCCCGCAGCGCCTCGGCCACCCTGGACTGGCTGGACCACCACGGCTATGCCAAGTTGGTCGAGCGAACCGTGGTGGTGGTCAACGCATCTCGCCGCGGGGCCTCGACCGTGGACCTGGACCAGCTACGCAAACTGTTCCTCGACCGTACCCGCGCGGTCCAGGTGGTGCCCTTCGACGACCACCTCGCCGAAGGCGCGGAAATCGACCTGGAACTGGTGAGCAAGCCGACCCGCCGCGCGCTCCTGGAACTGGCCGCCATGGTCGCCGACGATTTCGGCTACATCGGATCCCAGCAGTACCGCCCCGGCCCGCCGAGGCACCACTAGCATCCGGCTGCTTCCCCGAGCACGTCATCGGGGGCGAAACTGCCGCCGCACCCCTGAGACCCCAGCTGCCGCATAGGGACTGGCACTCTCGGACACAGGGTGCGGCGTGTGCGACAGTGCGACACAGTGTGCGCCAGCGGATTTGCCGTGCGAGCAAACAGTCAGCGCCGTGACCGAGCGCGTCCCCAGGGATTTGTCTGGCGCACAGCTTTCGGCACTCTGTCACGGGTGCGGCCTGTGTTGCACCGAGCGCCGGCAATTCCGTCGCCGCCCTCGGCCACCGCGCAAGCAGACCAGTTACCAGCGCTGATCGGCCCGACGTGCCCGAGATTCAGCTGGCACCCGGGCAGTGAGTACGGCGCGTAGGGCGCAGAGCCTGTTGCCGAATGCGCCGACGGGCGATTGTGCCGACACAGCAACATCACACACGGGGGATCGAATCGCCTTCGGGTGGGCACGATTGCGCGGCGGTCGTCGACATAGCGGCGCGACCTGGATCAAGGCCGAATTTGTGATGATTCGGCAACAGGCTCTGCAGCGTGCGAGGTAGTGAATGGGTGTGCGGTAGCTGATTGCCGGAGCGCCTGGGGTCGCTATTCGGTGGTAATTCGGGTGGCTGCGGTGTGGAAGGCTTGTAGGACGGTGGCTATGGCGGGACGTGTCGCGGCGTGCGGGCGGGTGGCCAGTTCGTAGAGTCGCGCGGCGCGGACACCAGAGAGGCGCAGGACCGCGAGGTCCGGGTGAGCGACGGCCCAGCGGGGCATGAGCGCCGCGCCGTAGTTCGCGGCGACAAGGGTTTCGATGACGCGGAAGTCATTGAGGCGCTGCGCAATACGAGGTTGGACGCCGGTCATCGTCGCGATGGAGCGCAGCACGTCGTCGACCGGGAAGCCGCCGCGAACGCCGAGCCAGGTCTCCTCGGCGAGTTCGGCCGGGGTCACCTCGGTGCGGGTCGCGAGCGGATGAGTCGGTGCGACAACGACATCAGTGGGTTCGCGCATGATGACCGTGGTGCTGACGCGCGGGCCCGCGATTCCCGGCGAGCGCTCGTCGCGGTGGGTGAGCACGATGTCGTAGTCGGCGAGCAGGCGCGGTACCTCACTCGGCGGCACATCCTCGTCACGGGCGACGACCTCGACACCACTGTCGGCCAGCGCGGGCAGCACCCGCGGCAGCAACAGCGCCGCGCCGGACGGAAACAGCGCGACTCGGACGCGACCGCGCGCAGACCCGCGATAGTGCGCCATCTCGGCCACCGCACGGTCCATCGCGGCAAGCACCTCATCGGCACGCACCACCAGCGCGTGCCCAGCATCGGTGAGCCGAACCCGCCGCCCGTCGGGTTCGAGCAATGCGACACCCGCCTCCTTGGCAAGCACCTTGAGCTGCTGCGACACCGCCGAAGGAGTCATCGAAAGCGCCTCGGCCACAGCCGCGATAGTCCCCCGGTCCGCGAACTCCCGCAGCACCCGCAGCCGCTCAACCGCCATCGGCGGCCCAACCCGCCCGCTCTCCGCCACTTCGACCTACTTCGCCCGCGCGGTCGGCAATACGGCTGCGGGAGCAGAAGTCCCCACGTCACCCGAGGAATCAGCATGCACCGACCGCCCGGCCGACAACACCCCTGCGATAGCAAAAGACCTTGCCCCACCCAACGAATGGTCATGCGCCGACCTCGCGGTATGCGCCGCACGTGCGGCTACCGGGGCGTCGGAAGTCGGAGAGTGATGGCTGCCGGAGACCATTAAGTGATGTTACATCATTAGTGCATATTTATTCGATTGTTCTTAGGGATTTCATTAACAATGATAAAGATCGTGACCAATCGTGATCGTTTGCTCGGGCTTAGCGTTGTCCTGTTATGGGGGTTGAACTTCATCGCGATTCGGGTGGGGCTGGACCACTTTCCGCCCTTCTTCTTCGCTGCGCTGCGGTTCGCGGTTATCGCGGCGCCGGTGCTGATCTTCGTGCCGCGACCGAAAGTACCCCTGCGATGGTTGCTGCTGTATGGGATCGGGTTCGGGATCCTGCAATTCGCGTTCCTTTTCACAGCTATGCGGGCGGGTATGCCGACCGGGTTGTCCTCATTGGTGCTGCAATCGTCCGCGCCGTTCACGGTCGTTCTCGGGGCGCTGTTCCTGCGGGAGCGGCTGCGGGTGACGCAGTTGCTCGGCCTCGCCGTCGCGGTGGCGGGCATTGTGGTGATCGGGCTCGATCGCGCACAGCATGCGGCGCTTCTGCCGGTGCTGCTGACGCTGGCGGGCGGTCTGGGGTGGGCCTTCGGCAATATCGGCTCGCGCTTGGCCACGGCGTCCGGCGACGTCAACCCGCTGCATCTGACGCTGTGGATGACGGTTGTGTCGCCGATCCCGATGTTCGCGCTGTCCGCATTCATCGAAGGGCCGACGACCGGCCTGCGGGCATTGACCGACGTCACTTCCCCCGGCGGCTGGCACGCCCTGCTCGGCCTTGCCTACATCGTCGCGCTCGGCACCATCGCGGGCTCCGGCGTGTGGACCTACCTGATGAGCCGGTACCCGGCCAGCACGGTCGCGCCCATGTCCCTGCTGGTCCCGGTGGTCGGCATCCTCGCCGCCTGGGCCGCCTTCGGCGAGGACCCGACGCCGCTGTCGCTGCTCGGTGGCGCCATCGTGATCGCGGGTGCGTTCGCGGCGACAAAGGTGCGTCGCCGCGCTGCGAATGACATAGCGGTGGAACCGGATTCGACCCTGCCCCCGATGCCGGAGCCAGACCTCGGCAAGCAACCCCGAATGGTGGACGCCTGAGCCGACCGGCCACCGCGCCTGGCAGCCGAGCCAGGTGCCTGGTTGGTGGAGACCTGAGCCACCGCGCAGGGTCAATTTCCGCCGCACCAACACAGCCTGCGATAGGCGGGCCGGCCCGACCGCAGGCGATTTACCTGCCCGCTTTCGCCGTATCCCGGCAATACCGGCGGCTGTGGCGCCGTGACCTGCGAAGGTTGCGTACCGCATTGGTTCGGGAAACCGGTTCGGACCCAGTCACAATGCCCGGTAATGTCTGCCCCGCTGTTTTCGTGAACCGGCGGCCGAGCAGGTTCCCACGGGCGGTGTCGGGGGTGGGTCGGCGCCCCCACTGACAGTCGCTTTACAGTGTTGCGGCGTGGAACAGGGTCCGGAGGCTGGAACGTTGTCGAGAAACTTGTCGGTGCTCAGCAGGGTGGCGTCGAACGGTTTGTTCGACGCGCTATAGGCAGCAAAGAAGCGCATGGTAAATCAGCGGTGGACGGTGTCGCGAAGAACCATGCTTCGTGGCACCGTCGCAGCGGGGGTAGCGGCGGCGGGGGCACTGACGGCCGGTGGATTGAGACCGGTGCCCGCCGCGGGCAGTCCTGGCGGTATGCGCGTCGCGGTACTCGGCGGTGGGGTCGCGGGATTGACCGCGGCACACGAATTGGCCGAGCGCGGATTCCAGGTCACCGTATTCGAAAGACGCGCGCTCGGCGGCAAGGCACGCAGCATTCCGGTCCCGGGCAGCGGCACAGGCGGACGGCCGGACCTCCCGGGCGAGCATGGGTTCCGCTTCTTTCCCGGCTTCTACCAACACATTCCGGACACGATGCGGCGAATTCCGTTCGCGGGCAATCCGAATGGTGTCTGGAACAATCTGATCGGCGTGCCCGAGGCTCGGTTCTCCCGCCTCGGCGGCGATGATTTCCGACTTCCACTCGGCCCCGGGGCCCGCACGAATTTCACCCCGGACGCGTTCCGTGAAACCGTGGGCGCGGTAATCGCGATGGCCCTGAAAATGCCTGCCGGCGAGGGCGCCTACTTCGCCGATCGGCTACTGGTATTCAACTCCAGCTGCGATGCTCGCCGGTTGGGGCAGTGGGAGCACACCTCATGGCACGACTTCGTCGGCGGCCACCAGCGCTCCCACGAATTCCGTGCCCTGCTCTCGCGCACACTGACCAGCCTCATGGTGGCCGCGAAGGAGGATATCGCCAGCGTCCGCACCATCGGCACCATGGGCGAGCAGTTCCTCGGCAACCCCTGCGAAATCGGCAATGACGGCTCGTTGGACCGGGTGCTGAACGGGCCTACCAATTCGGTGTGGATCGATCCATGGGTACAGCGGCTGCGCGACCTCGGCGTGCAATTCGCGCTCGGGGCGGAAGTGCGTGGACTCGAGGTGCGCGACCGGCGGATCGCCTCGGCCCGCATCGTCGATGAAAACAGTGCCCAGCGCAGCATCGACGCCGACTATTTCGTGGTCGCGTTGCCCGCCGAACAGGCCCGCGCCCTGTGGTCGCCCGATGTACTCGCGGTGCGTCCGGAACTGGCCGCCATGGATCGGCTCTTCGTCGACTGGATGAACGGCATGCAGTTCTATCTGCGCAGGCCGATGGACATTTCGCACGGTCACACCGCCTATATCGACGCGCCCTGGTCGCTCACCTCGATCACCCAGAATCAGCTGTGGACGCGCAAGCTCACCGAATTCGGCGACGGCACGGTGCAGGACTGTCTTTCGGTCGATATCTCCGATTGGAACACCCCCGGCATGCTCTACGGCAAGCCCGCCAAGGAGTGCACGCACGAGGAGATCGCGCGCGAGGTATGGGCACAGCTGCGAGCGCATCTGAACGATCGCGACGACCTGTTGCACGATGCCGATCTGCATTCCTGGTTCCTCGATCCGGGCATAAGGTGGCAGGAATCGCAGCGGCGCAATGCCAATGCCGATCCGCTGCTGATCAATACCGCAGGGTCGTGGGAGTGCCGGCCGGAGACCCATGGCGCGCTCGAAAACCTGTTCCTGGCAGGGGATTACGTGCGCACCAATGTCGATCTGGCAACCATGGAGGGCGCCAACGAATCCGCGCGCGACGCGGTCAATGCCGTTCTCGACGTTTCGGGTTCGGATGCCGAACGCTGCCGCAAGTTCACCCTCTACCGGGCCCCCGAATTGGAGCCGCTGCGCCGCATCGATGCCGACCGCTACGCCGCGGGCCGACCCAATCTGTTCGACGTGCGTCTCTGACCCGTGACTCGCCGCGCAGATCACCGTAGATTCAACGTAATCACTGATTTCGTAAGCACATGGGTAACTCGCCGGGTACGCCCAAGCGTTGTTCAGCACGTATCCGACGGCCCGGAACGGGAGTCTGCACGTGCACAACGACCGGCAAAAGTTCCGGAGAGTCGGGGGAGTGATCACCGACCCGGCCGAGCTGCGGCAGTTGCTCGGAGAGGTCAATCCGCGAGCCGCCACGAAGGAGCGCGTCGCACTGCATCCCCGCGACCGCGATTGGATCGCGGCCACCCCGTTCATTGCCCTGAGCACCAGTGATGCCGAGGGCAATTGCGATACCTCACCGAAGGGCGATCCGCCCGGATTCGTGAAGGTCCTCGACGACACCACCATCGCCATCCCGGAACGGCCGGGTAATCGCAGGGCCGACGGCTACCTGAATATCCTCAGCAATCCGCATGTCGGGCTGCTGTTCATGATTCCGGGCCGCCGCGAGACGTTGCGCATCAACGGCCGGGCCCGCCTGATCCGCGACGCACCGTATTTCGACGAAATGGTCGTCAAGGGCCATCGACCGATCCTGGCGATCGAGGTCGACATCGAGCAGATCTTCTTCCACTGTGCGAAGGCGTTCATCCGCAGTCACCTGTGGGAACCGGAGCAGTGGCCGGTCGACAATCTGCCGAGTCCCGCCCGGCTCGTCAAAGAGGTCCAGCCGAGTGTGACCGAGTCGGTCGAGGAGCTGGAGCGCTACTACTTGCCGGAGAATTACAACACCAAGCTGTATCGGGAGTGAGTACGGTCACTGCGGCCGAGCCGGTGGGCCGCAGCGAATGCGCCGCCGAGTAAAACACATAGACTCGCGGCGTGGCAGACATAACGGTGCGCGGGCGACTCGCACTGCGGGCAGCGGCGGCAGCGTCGTGGGCCTCGCAGAAGGCGGGCCGCGGCAAGGGGTCGATGATCGGCGGGCTGATCGCCCTGCAGATCGATAAGACGATCATGGATCAGCTGGGCCGCGGCCGGCGCACCGTGCTGGTGACCGGCACGAACGGCAAGTCGACCACCACGCGGATGACCACCGCCGCGCTGAGCACCCTCG
>FTJU01002346.1_pt1 | contig 21434 bp, 34 predicted proteins | sample 1658961 | NCBI WGS metagenome assembly FTJU01 (sample SAMEA3914878, study PRJEB12502) | metagenome | biome: forest; material: soil | place: USA | collected 2012-03-12 | depth 0.3 m | reverse complement strand
GTGATACCCCACGCCACGTGTTTGGCGTTGAAGGCAGTGTCACTCTTCTCCGGCTCCTGCTGGGGCTCTGTCATGCCCAGCGAGGCCCCGATGCTGTGGGTGTTCTTGTGCTCCTGATGGGCCACGGCGGCTTCCACCGCGTTCTCCGCGACCCCCCAGTACTTGCAGTCGTCGCAGTACCAGAACATGCACCCTCCATGGGTAGCAGAAAGCCCCCGGCCGTCACTGTCTGTCGGCTCGGGGGCTTTCTGCTACCCATGGAGGGTGCATGTTCTGGTACTGCGACGACTGCAAGTACTGGGGGGTCGCGGAGAACGCGGTGGAAGCCGCCGTGGCCCATCAGGAGCACAAGAACACCCACAGCATCGGGGCCTCGCTGGGCATGACAGAGCCCCAGCAGGGCCGTGATACCCCACGCCACGTGTTTGGCGTTGAAGGCAGTGTCACTCTTCTCCGGCTCCTGCTGGGGCTCTGTCATGCCCAGCGAGGCCCCGATGCTGTGGGTGTTCTTGTGCTCCTGATGGGCCACGGCGGCTTCCACCGCGTTCTCCGCGACCCCCCAGTACTTGCAGTCGTCGCAGTACCAGAACATGCACCCTCCATGGGTAGCAGAAAGCCCCCGAGCCGACAGACAGTGACGGCCGGGGGCTTTCTGGTTGATCAGATGGCCTGGAAGGCGAAGACCACGCCAGGGTTGGCAGCCGAGGTGCCGAGGGTCGAGGTCAGGCTGACCGTGTCACCGGCCGCGAACGAGGCCAGCGGCGGGGTGGCGATAGGGCCACCGGACGAGTTGAAGAAGCCCGTCGAGGAGGCGTTCTGGTCGGTCCAGCCGGACGGCGAGTTGCCCGCGTTGGCACCAATGTTTGGGTTGGTGATGACCTTGTTGGCCTTGGCCACGCCGGACGCCAGGGTGACGACCGCGCCGGTCACAGCCGAGCCGTTCTTGTTCGCCTGGAACGTGGTCGTGGTGCTGCCCGTAGTGCCGAGGTTGCCGTAGATGGCGACCAGCTCAGCAGCGCAGGGCAGGGGAAGGCCGACGGCCAGGTCAGCGTGGGTGAAGTAGAACTTGCTTCCACCGACATCACTCATGAGGAGTACTCCTATGTATCGCTTGGGATCCGATACCAAGGATAGTCTGCACAGGTCAACGCAACGTAACCGGAGCTGACTGCTGGGGTGAAAGTGGTTCACCTCTGAAGTGAGTATTGCTTGTCAAGCGATTCCTCTGATACGGTTCACGCGTCGGCTCGTCCGGCACAGCAACCCCTTCGAGAGGAAGCACGTTGAGCACCCTCCCCGACGCCGCCCAGCAGCATGACTGGGTGCGCGAAATCCTGAACGGCTCGGCCGGACACATGTCGGCCGCGGCCGAGCTGACCCGGCTCGGTGTCGTCACCACCGAGTCGTCCGTCCGCCGCTGGCGCTCAGCCAACCCGTCCGACAAGGCGCTTCATACCCAGCCCGTGGAGGGCGCGGAAGAGGCAGTGGCCGAGAACGAGGAGGTCCTGCGGGAGCGCATCGACTCCCTCACGGCCGACAACCGGCGCCTCTTCACGCAGTACAGCAAGGCCAAGCAGCGCGGCGACGAGTACGTCCAGGCCGTCTATCAGGCCGCCCGCGACGCCGCTCAGTTCATCGAGCCCACTCCCGTCACTCCGCCCAAGTCGGACACCCGCACCGCGAAGCGCGCCGAAGTCGCTCTGTGGCACCTCACGGACTTCCAGGGTGGCAAGGTGACGGATACCTACAACCGCAAGGTCATGAGGGCGCGGGTGGAGAACTACGTCGAGAAGGCCCGCCAGATCACCGAGATCCAACGTGCAGACCACCCCGTTAAGCACGGAGTCGTCCTGTTTACAGGCGATATGGTCGAAGGAATCACGGTGTTCCCCGGTCAGGTCTGGGAACTCGACGGCACGCTCTTTGAGCAGATGTTCGACGTCGCCGACCTGCTCATCTGGGTCATCAAGCAGGCCCTCAGTATCTACGAGACCGTCCAGGTCGTTGCCGAGTACGGGAACCACGGAAGGTTGGGCCGTAAGGGAGACGGCATCAAGCCGAGTGACAACGTGGACCGCATGGTCTATCAAATGGCCAAGGACCGCCTTGCCGATGAGCCTCGGCTGGTGGATTTCCAGACCTCTGGCGACTGGTACCAGCATTTCACGGTAGGAAACTACCGGGCGATGGCCATCCATGGCGATGAGATCAAGAGTTTCGGCGGAAACATCCCAGCCTACGGTATTCTCCGAAAGGCCAATCAGTGGGCTGCCGGTGTACTTCCTGAGTTCCGGGATCTCTACATCGGCCACTACCACCAGTCGATGCAACTCCAACTCGCCAACGGCGGATCGGTCTTCATGACAGGATCTCCGGAGTCGGACAACGTCTACGCGCAAGAGTTCGTGGCAGCGACAGGTGACCCGTCCCAGCGCCTTCACTTCATCGACCCGGACAAGGGCCGCGTCACGGCCGAATACCGCGTGTGGCTGTAGGGGAACTCATGGAAGACCTCCGTTACATAAAGGTCGATGGTGAGTACTACCTCAACCTCCGCGACCTCGCGACGCTTTTCATTGCCACCCACGACGAGCTGAGGGCGCAGGGCAAGGACAGCCCTTACGAGGGCATCGCCACGTCCCTCTCCATCCCTTTCATGGAGCTGGACGGAGTCCAGCCGGGAGCGGTCGTGGAGATCCAGCCCGAGGAGCTGCCCGGTGCAGACGGCTAGGGACAAGACCGTGTGGAAGGTCCGGGTCCTGCTGCGGGACATCCACAACCGGTGGCAGCCCAAGACCTTCTTCTACTCGCGCGAGTTCAACGTGGACCGCTGGAGGAAGCGGGCCGAGAACAACGAGAACGTCCAGATCGACTTCATCGGCAAGTACAACCTGGAGGTAGAGAACAGTGGCGAATAAGACCACGACCACCACGGTGGTCCATAGTCGCAAGGACAGTGACGGCAACTGGGCTCCGTACGAGAGGACCGTCACCACGGTCGTCGAGCGTGACGACGAGGGCTACCCCTACGGCCCGCTGACCAACGCCTACCTCGGCGGCCGGTACGTGAAGGACCGGTACCGCTACTACGGGAACTACCGCACCTGGTACGACTCCCTTGGTTTCCGCCCGGCCAGCAAGCCGGAGCAGGACAAGAAGGACGAGCAGAATGGCTGATGTTCCTCCTGTCGGCTCCTACGGAGTCGTCAGTACCAACGGCATAGCAGGCTGGTTCATCCGGCTCGGTACGTTCTCCCGGTACAACCACGCCTTCATCGTCGGGCCCGGCGGTCTCCTCGTCGAGGCCGACCCCAAAGGCGCTCAGTACGGCCACATCGCGAATTACCCGACGGCTCGGTACAACCTGTACTACCCCCATATCCCGGATGCGACGAGGGCGCAGATCTGGAAGAACGCTGAAGCCCTGCTGGGACGGAAGTACGGATGGCTGGACATATTCGCCCTGTCCTTGCGGTTCTTCGGGCTCCGCTTCGACGGGATCGAGGAGCGCATAAAAAGGCAGGACCGACTCATCTGCTCGCAGTTGGTCGTCCTCGCGTACGCGCAGGCAGGTGTCTACCTGTTCGACGATGGACGCCTCGCCCAGAACGTCAACCCTGGCGATCTCGCTGACCTTCTTGTGGACTAGGAGCACCAGCCCGTGGAACGAGACACCTACTACAGAAGCAACTTCCAGGATGCGGTGGCCGTGTACAAGGACCTGGGTTTCGAGGTCATCCACCGCCGGACGTTCACTGACCCCGTATGGGGCGAGGGGGCGCCCAAGGAGGAGCAGTACCTCATTCTGTGGCACTCCGACGGGATCCTCGCCACAGCCGAGTCCTACGGCGGAGGCCGTACCGTGAACACCACGAAGGTCTACTACAACGTGGAGTTCACCCCCGACGCCGACTACTGGGGTCGCACGAGCAGTGGTCGCTTCTACGATCCGGATAGAGGGCTTTGGATCGGTCACCACGACACCCGTTTGGGCCTGAGGGAGGTACTCGACGGTCTCCGCTCCGTCGGTACCTTCCAGCCGAAGTGGGTCGAGCGTCCGTTCCTGTGGCTGCTGACCTACATGGACAGCAGGGAGGAAGACTACGACTACGACGCCATCAACGAGCGGGTCATCTCCGAACTGCCTGAGCACGTCCGCAACGCCATCACTCCCGAGGAGAGCGCATGAACATCCCGAAGACCCTGCTTCATACCTCCCCCCACCGGCCCATGAAGGCCCTGAGACAGTGGCACCAGGCCGCGGGGGAGAAGAAATTCAGCGAGCGCGACGAGACCGAGCGGGACAACCTGATCTCCCTGCGGACCGCCCTGATCATCGAGGAGGCTCAGGAGGTCCTGGAGGCCCTGCTGAACTACCGCAAGACGCAGATCATGGACGACTACTTCGAGGCCAACCCGGACACCCTCGTCACCGGCCTGCACGTCGTCGAGGCGCCGATGCGGTTCGAGGCACTGGCCAAGGAACTGGCCGACCTGCTGTACGTCGTCTACGGCACCGCGGACCTGCTGGACATCCCCCTGGAGGCTGTGTTCGCTGAGGTGCACCGCAGCAACATGACCAAGGTGGTCGACGGCCAGGTGATCCGGCGTGAGGACGGCAAGATCCTCAAGCCCGACACCTACCGTGAAGCCGACGTCCACGGCGCCCTCACCGGAGAGTGGCTGTAGGACACGAGGAAGCCCCCAACTCCTGGGCTAGGAGTTGGGGGCTTCCTGCATTGTCGGGCTCAGTTGTCGAACTGGCCCTCCTTCACGCCCGCTACGAAGGCGTCCCACTCGGCCCGGTTGTAGAACTGGGTCCCACCATCTCGGTCCTTGGTGTCACGGACGGCCCGGCCACCATCGGGGAGCACGGCGACCTCTACGCAGGCTCCGTTGCCATTGGTGTACGTGGAGGTCTTCCAGACCAGTTCGTCGTGCATGGTTGTGCCTTTCGATGGGTTGTTACGTGACGGGTGGCCGCCCTCTCTGTTCAGGAGTGGCGGCCACCCCGCCCGCAGCGCACGGTTCACCTCCGCACCCGGCGGGCTCACCGCTGCCGTCAAACGGCGGGATCGGCAGCGGAGTCTTCGGCGCCTCTACCAGTCGTCGCGGTCTTGGCGCGGGTAGCGTCGGGGGCGCTCCACCTCGCGAGGCCGCTCACATAGCGGCTCGTGGAAGAAGTCCTCCGATCCGCCGAGAGACGCACCGAAGTTGATCTCCTTGGTGTACTTCTCGCCGGGCTTGATCGGCTTGTCGCAGCGTGCGCAGATCACAGGTGGGCCCCCTTCGCGAGGCGCCGAAGCTCCCGGCCGGTAACGCATTCGGCGGAGTTGTCGACGCACTGCTCGCACATGGGGCAGTGGTCGAACAGGGTCTGGTAGGCGTGCTTGGCGGTGCAGGGTTTGCAGCCTCGCGGGAAAGTGTCGAAATGGGTGTCCAGGCTGCGGATTCGCCGCTCACCGAGGTCTACGGCCGTTTCTGCCGTGAGGGACTTGCCGCACCAGGCGCAGTCGGCGCCGCGGATCTGCCCTTCGGACATCTCGTTGTGATCGGGCAGGGGCATAAGTGCCAACGTGCTGGCGCCTGCAACAGGTGACTCCGTATCGTGTGCCATGTCGTCGCTCCTCACAGCGTCGGCCATGCCCCGGACCGCCGTTCACGCGGTCGCGGGGTTTTCTACGCACAGGGTATCCCTTACATGCCTTGCATGCACTACATACAGCGGATTGACCGCTCGCGCAGCGTGACGTGTGTACCTAGCGTGTTCTGCATGATCGACAACACCTCAGAGGTGCCGCGATGGCGGCAGGCGCACGCGATCCTCGCCGACCGCATCCGTGCTGGCGTCTACGCGCCCGGCAGCCGGGTGCCCTCGGTGATCGCCCTCACTGAAGAGCTGGGGATCTCTACCCCCACCGCGCAAAAGGCGCTGCGGCAGCTACGCGAGGACGGGCTGACGTACACGGTGCCGGGGCTGGGCTCGTTCGTCGCAGACCGAAGCCGGAGCTAAGCAATCAATTCCATGAAAATACTTGACTGAATTGGTTCCTCGGGGCTACCCTCCTGGCACGTAGGATCTGCACGTCAGGGAGGGACCAATGGCATCAGACAGGACACGCCGGGCCGCGGCAGCACACAAGGCAGCCATGAAGCATGTCGACATGCTCACCGAGGCAGGCCAGGAGCTGCGCAGGGTCCCCGGGATGGCGCGCAAGATCGAGGGCATGTCCAGAGGTATCCCCATCGAGTGGACCCTCCAGGACGCCCTCAGCTACGACTTGCAGACCAGGGTCGAGGCAGGCGACCTGATCGGCGAGGTGGCCATCTGCGAGCTATGGAAGCGAAACGGGCGCGTCTGCTACGACATGGATCCGGAGCTGTCGGAGGCACTGTGCCGCTCCAAGATGGTTGCGGTGCCGGGCAGCCTGTTCGACCGCATCCCGCACATCAACCCGATGGTCGTGCTCCCGGAGCCGTGGCTCGTTGAGGAGAGCAAGGATGACGGATGCGGGTACGTGCGGTGCTTCTTCCTGGTTGGCTATACCGGAAACGCTCTGTGCAACACCAATGACCCGGACCGCGAAGGTCTAGCCATCCTCTTCTGCTACGACCGGGAGGACGAGGAAGGGAACCGGATCCCCGGAAGCCATCGGGACCTCATGCCGCTGCCGACCGATCGGGAGAGGTTCACGGTCGATGAGGCAGTCAGCTTTGTCCAGGACTGGCACGGCGTCGATGCGTTCGACGACAAGCAGCGCCGGAAGACCGCGAAGACCTTCAAGCCGCTGCTCCAGAAAACCTTCTCTGTGATCACTTACCTGACCATGGACAACCGAGACGTCGTCGAGCCGGAGGTCGAGGTCCGGCGCCGGAAGAAGACCGGAAAGAACCGCAAGGCCCCGGATCGTGATCCCTTCTGGGTAAGGGTCGGCTGGTACGTTGGCCCGGCCCTCCATGAGGCCCGCATGCGTGCGACAGGGCCCAAGGACGGCAACATCTCCATCCCGTCCGGCATCGAGCACGGACCGCAGCACCGTGCCGGACACTTCAAGATCATATGGTTCGGTCCTGGGAAGAAGCAGTACACCAGCAAGTGGGTCAAGCCGTACTGGACCAAGAAGGAGGACCTCCCGGCCGACTTCGATCCGCCCACGCAGATCGTGCCGGTCAACCCGCAGCGAGCGGACCCGCTGCGCCGGAGGAAGACCATCGGTCGGTGACAGGACGAGCCCCGTTTGCGACACTGGCAGGCGGGGCTCTCTATTGACCGATGGGTGTGAATATGCCAGATCAAGTGATCTCATGGAACCACTTGCCTAACGAGGCGTTAGGTCGATAAGGTCTAGCTAACCAAGAAGCACAGCACCACTGCCCCCCGAAACCGCCAAGTTGAGGAGGACACCATGGCCAGAAGGCTAGGGGCCGATAAGGAAGTCGAGCGCGTCAGGAGGATCGCGGAGAAAGCCGGGTGGGAAGTAACCATCACCCGCGGTAATCATATTCGCTGGAGGTCGCCCGATGGAAAGTCAACCGTTATCAGTGGCCTAACAGGATCCATGGGAGCCAACGCCGGATGGGTCAAGGCCAAATCTCAGCTTCGTAGGGCGGGTCTCGCCGTCTAAAAGCAAAATGAGCATCCCGGGTACCATTAAAGTCGCAGCCGAAATCAGCGACGGGCGGTACCCGGGATGTTCCATTTCTACGCAGCGGCCTCCGGGTCGGCCGGGCTGTCGATAGACGACCCGCTCGTACTCGGCCCAGTCGCTGCTTTTCTATTTGCCGTCTTCGTGACGGAAATCGTGGTGAGCGGCAAGGCATACAAAAGGGAAGTCGAGGAGAACAAGAGACTCCGCGCCCTTACCGAGAGGGTCGTCCCCCTGGCCGAACAGATGGTCACCACCGCCCGAGACCTCGTAGACGCCACCAGAGACAGCATCGCAGCCCAGGCCACCGTCACCGACGTCCTGGAGGACGTCCTGAACCTCTTCCAGAGCGACGAAGCCCCCCGGCCGCGCCGGAGGAGGAGTTCGTGATGCCGCTGCTGCCGAGAACCAGAAGGGACCTCGACGACCTCAACGAGGTAGAGGTGCGCATGGACCAGTGGGTCGACGAACTGGGGAACATCGTCGTCACCAGCATTCAGTACATGGCCAGCCTCAATGACTCCAAGGCACGCCTCATCCGCATCCGCCGGGGATTCCAGGATGCGAGAGCGAATATGCAACCTGTCATGGAATCCCGCTAGTCTCAAATACCAGACAGGCTGAACCCCAGGAGATCCCACATGTACGTATCGACCTGCATCTTCCATGAGGGTGAGCATGTCTATTCGGGGCCTGATTGCCCCCATAATCGAACTGAGGACGAAGAGGGTCCGGTGCAGGAACCGGGCTGGACCGTCCAGCAAGGTAACTGACCGAAAGAGGAAACAGTGGCTGCATCCAAGAGCACTGAGCAGACCGAGTCCACCGAGACCGTCAAGGAGTTCCCGGCCGCCGTCCCTCAGCGCCCGAGTGACTGGGACCACCCCAACAAGGGCTGGACCGTCCAGCACGGCACGGCGTTCGAGAACACCGACACCGTCCCCGGCCAGATCTTCGTTCCCGCCCAGCTCCCCAACCCGGACCTCCAGCGAGCCATCAGCATCGACCCCGACGTCCACAACGCGGGCCTCGTCGTGCTGAGCCCGGAGGAGGCGGCCCAGCACCCAGGCGGTCCCGAGCCATTCGACCCGCTGGCCGGTACCGCCACCTACCGCGGCCTCGCGGACGCAGCCTCCCGCACCGTCCCCCAGGCCTGACCCCTCCGGGGTTGATCACCCGGACCGACAGCCCCTGATTCCCCTCACCGGGGCAGGGGCTGTTTTTGTAAGGAGAGACAGTGCCACCAAGACCCCGGCGCGCAAGCAGAGATCCTCGCGCCAACGCCTACGAGCAGATAAGCCTGTTCGACGCTCCCAAGGCGACGGAGCAGCCACGTCCTACAGGCCCCAATCCGGCCGCCCGTGCAGGCTCCCGCCGCGTCATGGCGCAGGAGCTGGCAGACGCAATCCAACTGGCCAAGGACGGCGACGACTCGGAGCTGCTGCCGTACCAGCCGACTCCCTCCATCAACCCACCGAGGCCCCGAACTCTCGCGGCCGGTTATGACCGGGAATCCGAGACTCTGCGGGTCCGGTTCAGGAACGGGCAGGTGTACGGGTACTACAACGTCCCGCCCAATGTCTGGAGGAACCTGCGTCGTGTAAAGAGTCCAGGACGGTTCATCAATAGGACCCTCAACTCGTTTCCATACGCTCCGGAACACGACCTCGACGAGCCTACGGGCGTGAACTGATTTACCACTTCCGGCCGTTCGGCCAATAGTCTCCATGTCATGCCTGAGACACGAGACATCGGGGCGCTATTCGCCCACACAGTAAACCTGAAGCCGGGGTCGCCGTTCCTTCATACCGCGACCACCAACGAGATCGAGCCACCTTACCGGCACTCCAATTCCGTGATCATAAAAATCTGGCCGGGAAAGGGACTCGTCCTCGGCCGCTGGCGTCGCACCTGGCGCAATGAGAACGAGGCGCTCTACGCCGCTATCCAGGGATACGGAGACGCGCTCTCTACGGACGATATCCGGGAGAAGGCCCACCGATTCGACAGGGCGGCGGATGATGCTCTCCTCACCTGAGAACCCCGAGGACGAGAACCTGCCCACCGTGGATGTGGTTGAGGCGGCACGCAAGCGCGTGGCCACAATGGCGAAAGATCCAGATGAGGAGTATGAGGTCCTGTGCGCTCTTGGGCTTTTCTGAAGGGACTCTGGCAGGGCGCCGACGGCGCGGCCGAGGAGAGGATCGACCCCATCCGGGAGAAGGCTGCTAAGAGGCTCGACCGGCTCCCCACGGTGGACGTGCTCGACTGGGCTGACAGCGTCGGCAGCGGCCTCGCCAAGGCCCTGGACGACTACCGGAGGCAGGCCACGCAGGAGTCCCTCCTGGAGGCCCACAGAGGCGCTCAGAGCCTGCTGGGTGTCCTGGACGTGCTGAGCCGTCGCGAGTCATGAGAAAGCCCCCTCGACCCCGGTGACAGGGTGAGGGGGCTTTGATGTTTGTGCAGGTCAGGCGACCAGAAGCTGTGACTGACTGTCGAGGTCGCAGAGGTACCGAATCCAAGAAGTCGGTGCAGCCAACTCATCCAAAGTCAGTTGCTCTGCCAGGGCCAGACTGATGTCCAGGCCAGGCAGCCGCACCGCGTCCGCGACCGGGCTTCCTGGGTAGTCCCCCAGCAGGTCCACGGCCCTCTCCAAGTACCCCTGCTCGACCAGGTTCCCCGCCATCAGCTTCAGGGACCGCACCGTTGTGAACCCCACGACCTCCTCCGGCAACTCCGTCCACCGCAGGCCGTTACGGGCCTTGTAGAACATCGCGTCGAGCACCGGCCTCCGCGACATGAACCGCTTCGCATCCCGCGGATCCTTCGGGCCCGGGAAGACGTGAGAGATCCGCCCCCACTGCTCATCGGTCAACGGGTCCGGAACCAGCTTCCCTCGCTCCGTGAAGAAAGCCTCCACCACGCTGGGACGAACGACGCCGTTATTGGCCCATTCGTTGACCTGAACCTTCACGTCGAACAACTCGATCACGTCGCGGCGCTGCCGCTCGGTCAGCTCCTCCAGCCGCGGGGAAATCTGATCGGCCAGGGCGAGGACGTCCGCGACCCGCTGCTCCTCGGCCTCTGCTTTGGCCAGCCACGAGCGGACGCTCGTCAGTTCCTTTTCGAGGTCCTGTTCCTGCTTTGTCAGAGTGGCCTTCAGCTCCGCAATCATCGACTGGTCGACGTTCCCGTCCTCGTCGGTGATTTCCTCGGAGAGCGCGAGCATGGTGAGGATCTTGGACTTGCGGGACTTCCGTGCTTTCTCGATGGATGCTTCCAGCTCCTCGATACGGAGCCGGTAGGACTCTGAGCGCTCGGGAATGCTTCCCAGCCACTGGTCCGCCAGAGCCCGAAGGTTGTCCCGGTCCTTGAGGCCGATGACGACGGCGTCCCACACGAACTTCTCGACAGCTTCGGCCTGGATCTGGGGGCACCCGCATTTGGCCTTGCCCCGGGTGCCATGGCCCACGGAGCCATTGCAGCGGTATACCGCGGCCTGTCCCTCCGCCTGGTTCTGGGCACCGATGTACGCGTTCCCGCAGCGTCCGATAAGGCGCTTCGTCACGAGGTACTCCCGGCCGCTCGCCGCGGTCCGGAACTTGCCCAGCCGCTTGATCGCAGCGCGGGCAGCGTTGACACGCTCCGCGGGCAGGATCTGAGGCAGCTTGATCTCGTGGGTCTCTCCGTGGACGAAGTTACCCTCGTCGTCCAGCTCCGCCTCGGACAGTCCGCTCTCGGGATCGCGGTATCGGACGAATCCCTGGACGGCGTTTCCCATGAGGATCTTGCGGAGGGAGGTGGAGTTCCAGGGTCCGCCCTTGCGTGTAGGACGGCCGGTGAGGTTCAGCTCGTCACAAGTCTCAGCGAGGTTCTTGCCCATGTCGACGAGGTACTCGATGGCCAGCTCCAGCGTGCGGGCTTCCTCGTCGTTCTTGACGGGGGTGGCGTCCTTGCCCTTGCCCTCCAGGGAGAAGCCGAACGGTGCAGCACCGAGTCCCCACTTGCCCTCGGCCAGTTTGGCTTCACGGCCGGATGTGGTGCGCTCCCGGATCAGGATGTGCTCCATGTCCGCCATCCAGGACAGGATGGACAGCATCAGCTTGAACATGTCGTCACTGCTGTCGAGGCGCTCGTCGCCCGTGATGACGCGGACACCCTTCTTGGTGGTGTCGAATGTCCACTGGTGGATGTCTTCCATCGTGCGTCCGATGCGGTCCATCTTGGCGACCACCACGACGTCGATGAGGTCGTTGGCGATCATCTGGTTCATCCGGTCGAACTGTGGGCGGGAGGCCAGCTTTCCGGAGACACCGCCGTCGGTGAAGACTTCGACGATCTCGTGGGGGGTGTTCCGGAGCTTCAGGCTGATGATGGCCCGGCACATCTCGTCCTGCGTCGAGAGGCCGTAGCCTTCGAGCTGCTTGATAGTGGACACCCGCAGGTAGATGGCAACGCGGAGAGTTGCACGGCGCTGTCGGGGCAGGGTTGACTTACGCATGGTCAGTCTCCTCGCAGACTGTACTGAGAAAGCCCCAGCAGGGCCCTATCCCTGCTGGGGTTTCTTGGTGTCTGGAGACTACCGGATGTCAAGCGGTTTGGTGAGTTCGTTTTGCTAGTCGGTCTCCTCCCCCGGTCGGGGGCCGAAGAGGATGTGGGCGAGGCGCATCTGCTCCTCCTCAGCCCAGGGGCGCCGGGTTATCGTCAGGGTCGACTTGGGGCGCTCCGCAGGGGAGCCGGTATGAAGTGACGTGATGTCGATGGTCTTCGTCTGCATGGCGATACCGTACTACCGATTCCTGTCAATCGCTACCCTGCAATCGGGTTGATGAAAACGCTTGACGCGCGTAGGGTGCAGACATGACCACCACACTCCGCGCAGCCATCGACGAGTACCTGGACGTACGCAGCCGCATGGGCAAGTCCGGCAACACCATGCGGACCGACAAGAGCCTGCTGCCCCGATTCGCTGACCACGTAGGCGACCTCAGCTTCGGCGACCTCACCGCCCAGCACGTCCACGACTTCTTCTACGCCGACGGCGGTCTGATGGACGTCCACGTCACCCGAATCAAGGGACAGAGACTCCACGAGGCGGTCGGACCTGGCACGCACAACCACTACCGAAACCGGCTCAAGGTGTTCTTCGCCTACGCCAAGGCCAACGGCCACGCCCCACTCGACAACTACCTCTCCCTCGTCGACCCGCTGCCGGAGATGAAGCGCAAGCGGATGCAACCTGCACCGTCCGTCCTGTTGTCCTTGCTCGACCAGGCCGAGTGCGCCATGCACCGCGCCTACCTGGCGACGGCAGTCAACACCGCATGCCGGGCGAGTGAGCTGCAAGCCCTCAAGGTCGGTGACGTCAACTTCGCGCGTTCCGAACTCTTCGTCACGGTAATCAAGACGAAAGAGGAAGACGACATGCCGCTGACGGCCGACCTGGAACGCGAGCTGCGGGTGTGGTTCGAGGAGTACGCAGACCTTATCGGCCGTCCCCTGGACGACGACGACTACCTCTTCCCGGCCCGCAGTGGCAACCAGATCAAGACCCACTACTTCGACGAGGAACGAGGCTGTCGCGTCTACGAGCGCACGCCCCTCGTCTACCACCCCGACCGGCCGGTGGAGCGCACGGAGAAGATCGTCAAGGCGGCCCTGGAGAAGCTGGGCCTGCCCACCCGATACGAGGGAACGCACACCTTGCGCCGGGCCGTGGCCCGCGCCTACTTCGATCAGCTCACCGAGGAGGTCGGATACGACGCGGCCCTGCGGACGGTCTCCGCCCTGCTGCACCACAAGTCCATGTCCACCACGGAGCGATACCTGGGACTGTCCTCGGAGACGAAGCGCCGGGATGAGACGATGAAGGGCAAGGCCTTCCTCACAGGGATGGTTGCCCCGAAGAGCAACGTCGTCCCGCTACGCCGGGCACGCTGACACAAAGAAGACCCCTGCCATGTCGTGTATGGCAGGGGTCTTCTACTGTCCGGAGACTAGCCGACGTGGAACACGAAGCGCAGGACATTCCCGATGATGACGAGCAGGAGGAAGAGGACTGCGACCTCCGCCACGCCGCGCAGCCCACCGATGCCCTCCGACGGCCCGGACGCCTGCTGATGGTTCTGGAAGTACCTCATCTGCCGCTCCCACAGCTCCTGCTGCATGAGCTGGTCCAGGCCCGGGTCCTGGCTGTACTGCTCTGTGGCTCTCTGCCGGTAGACGTCGTCCATCAGTCCCCACCCTCTACGTACGGCTGCGCCTGCGTCCGCTGCGGAGAGGTCCTGTCCCACACGTGCCAGCGCCCCCCACAGGCTGGATCCTGGCCGTAGGCTACTCCATCCGGGAACCCAGGGACATTGGGGCGGACAGGCTTTGGCTCTTCCTTGAGACTGCGCCCGCACTTGGGGCAGTTCTCCGGGTTGCGCATCGGGTACATGCCCATGGGCTTCTCCTCGTCTCGTGGTACGTACACAGCCTACTCCCTCGTCAAGCGGATTGTCGAGACCGCTTGCGCGGGTGTAGGGTGGGAAGTCCGGATCACTCAGGAGGAGCTATGGCGGAGCAAGAAGACTTCGGGCGGAAGGTGCACACCCGCGTCCCCTACGTTGCCGACAGGGAGGTCCACGTCTCCACGGTGGAGGCTCCTGACGGACTGCTCCTCTTCGACCTGCGGGAGTTCATCCCGTCACTGGGTGCGTACGGGAGGGGCCTCACGCTGCCGATGAACCTCTTGAACCACGTCATGGACGGCTTGGAGGACATCTGGGACGCGCACGGCAGGGGCGAGAAGGGCACGCCGACGGAGGCTTCCCGTGGCTGAGTTCCTGCGTGACGTTCGCTGCCGCGGCTGCATGCGCCTGCTGGGGGTAGCCAAGTACGACAACACGATCTACTGCGACGGCTCGTGTGCGGCGGACTACCCGGCGAAGCTGTCGGAGGCTCGCGATGCTCTGGTGGAGGCGGTCTACCTCGTACGTGACCCCACCTTCAAGGTCCTGGGCGAGCAGTTCGGTATGACGAGGCAGCGGGCGGCCCAGATCGTGGCCGAGAGGGACATCCGCAAGACTCCCTGAATAGATTCCTTAGACGCAATTACAAAGCGATACCTAAGAACGCCTAATCTCGATTCCGTAGAAGCAATACGGGATCGGGGTTGGGCGTGTCTGCTGTAACGGAGGAAATCGACGAGGAGTACGTCGGCGACGAGACGGATGCCGAGCGCCAAGCGCGCCTGGAAACCGAAGTCGTCCTCGACCAGACAAGCCAGGAGTTCGTCGACCAGATCGTGGCCAAGATGCTGGTCATCATCGACGAAGTCTCCGGACACCCCCTCTACGGGTACCAGCGCCCCTTCGCGGCCCGCCTCGTCGAATCCCTGATCATCAACGACGGAGCCACCCTCACCGCGCTCTTCGCCCGGCAGTCCGGAAAGTCCGAGACCGTGGCGAATACAGTCGCAGCCTGCATGATCATGTTCCCCCGGCTCGCTAAAATCTTCCCCGACCTCCTCGGGAAATACCGGGAAGGTCTGTGGGTCGGTGCATTTGCTCCGGTCGAGGAGCAGGCCGATAACCTCTACGGCCGAATAGTGGCCCGCCTCACCAGTGAACACGCCCTGGAAATCATGACGGACCCGGAAATCGACGATACCGTGCAGGGCCGTGGCCGATCCATATCACTTAAGCGCTCCGGCAGCCTTGTCCGTAAGCAGACCTGTCACCCTCGCGCCACCATTGAAGGCCGCACCTACCACCTCATTCTCATCGACGAGTGCCAGGGTGCGGACGAGAAAATGGTGAACAAGTCCATCGGTCCTATGGGCGCCTCAACAAACGCCACGATGGTATTCACCGGAACGCCCACCTACGAAAAAGGTGTGTTCTACAAGCAGATCCAAATAAATAAGCGGCAGGCCACCCGACGAGGCGCCCGGCAGAACCATTTCGACGCTGACTGGAAGGAAGTCAGCAAGTGGAATGAGAACTACGCGCGCTTCGTGAAGAAGGAACTCCTCCGCATCGGCGAGGACTCCGACGAATTCAAGTTGAGCTACCGCCTCATGTGGCTGCTCGACAAGGGTATGTTCACGACCTCGGAGCGGATGGACGATCTCGGCGACACGTCTATGCAGATCGTCCCGGCATACCACCAGTCTCCGATCGTCATCGGAATCGACCCGGCCCGGAAACAGGACTCCACCATCGTCACGGCCGTCTGGGTCCGGTGGGACGCACCTGACGAGTTCGGCAACTTCGAACACCGGATCCTGAACTGGATGGATCTCCAGGGAATGGACTGGGAGGCTCAATACTTCCGCATCGTCGAGTTCGTCAGGAACTACAACGTATTTGCCGTCGCGGTCGATGAGGGAGGCGTGGGAGACGTGGTTATCTCCCGACTCAAGGTCCTCATGCCGGACATCGAGATCGTTCCCCTGGGATCTCAGCGACCGGACCAGTCCAAGCGCTGGAAACACCTCATGGAGCTGCTGGACCGCGGGCTTATCTCCTGGCCCGCCCACGCTTATACCCGGCGACTCAAGACGTACAAGCGCTTCCGTCAGCAGATGGAAGACCTGGAGAAAAAGTTCGAGGGCCCGTACGTCCTGGCAGCCGCACCGAAGGCGGCCGACGCCCACGACGACTATTGCGACAGCCTTGCCCTCGCTTGTGTGCTCACCAAGGACTTCTCCATGCCCGAGGTCGAGCAATCCAATTCTCCCTTCCAATAAAGGACGGACATGACTAACGACTGGTATGGCGACGAATGGGGATCCTCGGGCTGGACTGCCCAGCGCCCGTCCGACGTGGCCGGAGCAGCCGCCCCCACGACCTCCTCACTCCCTCCCGAGGTGAAGACCGTCACGGTCACAGCCTCCTTCGTGGACGACGAGGGGAATCCCTCCGGCGGCCGGATCATTTTCGACCCCTCCGTTGACCGCCTGGTGGACCCCACCTCCGGACTCGTCATACGACTGCGCGAGCGCGCGGTAAAGCTGGTCAACGGAACAGCGACCATCATTCTCATCGCCACCGACAACACCTCCCTGAGTCCGACCGGCTTCACGTACACGGTGCGCGGTGTTGTGGACGGCCAGACGCAGCAGCCCTATGACATCGCACTGCCCTCCGGCACGCCGACGGTGAACCTGGCTGGTCTGATACCGGCTCCCTCCTCCACGGGGACCGTCAACATCTCGGCCGTGCAGGCGGTGAACAACGACTCAGGTCCCTACGTCACCCTGACCGCGGCCAAGGTGGGGGCTGACGTAGCCGGTGCTGCTGCCGATGCCCAGACCGCTGCTGCCGCTGACGCCACCAGCAAGGTCGCCGCGCACGTCAGCGCGACGGACCCTCACGGCGACCGAGCGGACGCTGTCACGAAGTACACGCCGCTTACGGACGTTCGGTTGACTAACGCGCGGACCCCTACCGCGCACGCTACGACTCATGCCTCCGGCGGCTCCGACCCTGTTACTCCGGCCGCGATCGGTGCGCTGACCCAGACCGCGGCAGACGGCAGGTACCCGCTCCTGACGGACAGCCGCCTGACGGATGCACGGACGCCGACTCCCCACGCTTCCACGCACGCCTCGAACGGTTCCGACCCGGTTACTCCGGCCGCGATCGGGGCACTCACGCAGACCGGTGCGGACGGCCGATACCCGTTGAAGGCCAACCTGCCCTTCAACGTCAAGGACTACGGCGCGAAGGGCGACAACACGACCGACGACACCTCGGCCATTCAGGCGGCACTGACCGCAGCCAGTTCGGCTGGAGGCGGCGCCGTCTACCTCCCTGCCGCTACGTACAAGATCAGTTCCGCTCTGAGCGTGGACAACAGCACCATCATTCAGGGCGACGGAATGAATGTCTCCGTCATCAGGCAGACGTCCACCACCGCGGACTGCCTGACCATGACGGACAAGCGTTACATCGTAATCCGCGACCTTCAGCTCAAGGGACCGAGCAGCGGAACGGGTCGCGGCATCAACTTCAAGTTCTCGGCTTCGCCTTTGGCGAACCTGAACCTGGTCAACCTGATCGTCCAGAATTTCGGCTCTGATGGTGTCCACCTGGAGACCCCGATCACCTCGTCCGTGACGAACGTCCGCAGCCAGTCCAACGGAGGACACGGCTTCTTCCAGAACTCCGGGACCTCGGTCACCTACCAGAGCTGCTACGCCAATGGAAACACGGGCAACGGCTTCGAGGTCGACGCCGTGAACTACCAGGCCTACAACGCCTGCGGCTCGGACTCCAACACCATCGGGTACTCCGTCAACGGATCCTCCGCCGTCGTGTTCAACGGCTGCGGCTCCGAGGTCTGCCAGGTCGGCTTCAAGGTTCTGGGCGCGAGCGCGAACATCAGCATGCTCGTCTGCAAGGTCCAGACGGAGTCCTCGATCGCCTTCTGGGTCACCGGTAACAGCACCTTCTCCTTCCTCCTGGGCTGCCGCGAGGCGAACCCCAGCGGGGCGACCGCGGCTATCCAGGTGGACGCGGGCTCTCAGGCCACGGTCATCAACCCGCAGAATACGACCGCGAACAACTTCGCAGCCGGTACGGCCAACCTATTCCAGTCGACCAACCTCGAAGTCCACTCCTCCGGTAACAGCGTCACCCGCGTTTCCCGAGGCGCTACCGCCAACACCGGCAGGTACACGCTCCAGACTGCGAACAGCGACAAGTGGACGATGCAGCTCAACTCAGACTCCACCGATAACTGGCACCTTACTGACTTGGCTCACACGCTGGACGCCTTGGTGGCGGTCAACCAGGCGGTACAGCCCAACCTCGGACTTCTTACCGGCGCAGGGGCGGGTTCCTACGGCAGCGGTGTCGGCGTTGTTTTCATCGCCAATGCGAGCACGGTTCCGAGCACCAATCCAGCCGGTGGCGGACTTCTCTACGTGGACCAGGGTGCCCTTAAGTTCCGAGGTTCCAACGGGACCGTAACCACTATCGCCCCGGCGTGACCCGAATCGCTTATTAACAAACGGTTCTGCATTACTCATACGCTGGATGCGTTACCTCGATATCGGAAGAGGATTAAGAATGGCAGCAGGAAATCTCGCCCCCAACCCGTCCTTTGAGGAGCGGGTCGGCACGGTCTACGAGCGCAAGGAGGCCGTCAACTCGGTCCGGCGCGGTCCTCTCCGATTCGAGGAGGGTGTCGCCACCGACACGGACGTCCCCAACGAGTTCACGAAGGGGGCCATGCAGGGTTACCTGACGGCTCCTGGTCGGCCCAACCACAATGCGAATGTCTACGAGAAGTCCCCGCAGGAGACGATGGCCGAGCGAGTTCACGTCGGCTCCGCTTCCTGGGTCGAGGCGCCCACGTATCTCGGTGAGTTCTCCCAGGGCTCCTTCTCGGACTACGCCGAGGTTCGCTACGAGGAGGTCGTTCGCAACGGCCGCCGGTACGAACGAGGCAATCCCGCGCAGGTGGATGACTGATCCATGGTCGCGTTCCACGATCGCCGTCCCCGCCCCAAGGCATCCGTCGATGAGGTGCTCCCCAAGCTGCCGCTCTCGAAGGGCGACACGGTTGGGAAGCACCTGATCGACGAACGCTACCTGGTGCGAGGCATCCCCGTAGAGGACGAGGACGGCACGAAGCGTCGCCAGTACGTCCTGCACGAGGTCCTGCCCAACGGAAACGTCGTGCAGCGCGGCGAGGAGCCCTTCGAGAGCCGTCGGGCGGCGAAGAAGACCGCCCGTTCCCTCGCGCCCACGCGCATCGTCGAGATCTAGTCGGAGTAACCACGTGTCCACCTGCGCCCGCGAACTCTGTGCCGAGCCTCTTGGCTGGGTCGCTGCAACCGCTCACCGCCGAGACAGCATCGTCTTCGGCCTGCTGTTTTGCAGCGTCCGGTGCAAGAACCTTGAAGCGGAGATCCGAAAGCAGAAGAAGCGCCGGGCCGAAGGCAAGGACCTTCATACCCGGCGGGACCGGGAGTTCCGCAAGAAGTACGGCATCACGCTCCAGGACTGGGAAGCGATGTTCGACGCCCAGCACGGCCGCTGCGCAATCTGCGTGATCCCGCTGGGAGGCATCAAGGTCTGCGTGGACCACGACCACGACACCGGGAAGGTCAGAGGGCTTCTTTGCAACAGATGCAATCAGGGACTCGGCTACTTCTCGGATGACACCAGCGTCCTTGAGGGCGCAATCAGTTACCTGGAGGCATCACGATGAGCGGAGCTATATCCTTCGCTAGCCCATCTATGCGAGCCGCGGGTTCTGACCTGACTGTCTCCATATCTCCTCTCGGTCTCGTGGAACTGGCTGATGAGGAGTTCGAGGTCCATGGGCCCCGGCTGAATAGGTACAGTCAGAATTTCGCTTTCTACCTTGGACATCACTGGGGATACCGTAGAGAAGCGGGCGAAGCGCAAATAACGTTCAATTACGCCAAAGCCTTCGCGGATTATATCAACAACTTCACTTTCGGCCGCGGCGTTCACTTCAAGAGCGTCAAGGAATACGAGCACATCATCCCGGGCTTGCTCAAGAGGGCCTGGGAGGTCGACAACCGCAAGGACCAGCTCCTTTGGGAGATGGGCCAGCAGGGCGGAGTCAGCGGCGACTGCTTCGTCAAGGTCGCTTACGCACCCTCATTCGTAGATAGCCTGGGACAAACACAGCCGGGTCGCGTTCGCATCCTCCCCCTGAATTCCTCGTTCTGTTTTCCGGAATGGCATCCGCACGACCGCGAAAGATTGATTCGGTTCAAGCTGAAGTACCGCTTTTGGTCGACCGGCGAAGACGGGACACGTTCCGTATACACCTACGTCGAGGTGCTCACCGAGGACACGATCGAGGAGTATCTGAATGACGAGCTGATCGACTCTCGTCCGAACCCTCTCGGTGTCATTCCGATCGTCCACATCGCTAACTCTCAGGTGTCCGGATCCCCGTGGGGTCTGTCGGATATCGCCGACATCATCAGCCTGAATCGTGAGTACAACGAGAAGGCTACGGACATTTCTGACATAGTCAATTACCATGCCGCCCCGGTGACCATTATCACGGGTGCCAAGGCCTCCAATCTGGAGAAGGGTCCCCGTAAGGTGTGGGGCGGTCTTCCCAAGGATGCCCAGGTATTCAATCTTGAGAATGGCGTGGACTTGGCGGGACCTCTTCAGTATCTGGAGATGATCAAGCGCTCCATGCACGAAATAACCGGTGTGCCGGAAACGGCGCTCGGTCAGATGCAGCCCGCATCGAATACCTCTGGTGTGGCGCTCGCAATCATGTACCGGCCGATGATGTCCCGGTACGACCAGAAGAAAATGCAGTACTCCGTCGGTCTCCAGAAGATCAACGAGCTGATATTGAAGACCCTGTTCACCTTCGAGCCCGAGACGCGTCTCTACGACCCGTCGACCGAGGGCATCATGAAGGATGACCAGCCGCCTTTCGTGGACGTCAACGACCCGATGGCGTACTTCAGCGAGTGTGAATGGCCCGCCCCGCTGCCGGTCGACACCCTAATCAAGCTGAACGAGATCCAGGCGAAGATGTCCATGGGCTTGGAGTCCATGCGCGGTGCCCTCCACGACCTCGGTGAAGAGTTCCCTGACGAGAAGGTTAGGGAGATATTCGAGGAGCAGATCGAGGACGCCAAGCAACAGGGTGCCTTGCGAATGCTAAAGGCTCAGATAGATTCGGCTATTCTCCAGTTGACGGGAATGCCGCCTGAAGGGGCGGAAGCGCCCCAGCCTCAGACTGACGCTGATGGGAATCCTGTCGGCCCTCAGCCTGGCGGTCCGAATC
>FTJU01000475.1_pt1 | contig 21700 bp, 20 predicted proteins | sample 1658961 | NCBI WGS metagenome assembly FTJU01 (sample SAMEA3914878, study PRJEB12502) | metagenome | biome: forest; material: soil | place: USA | collected 2012-03-12 | depth 0.3 m | reverse complement strand
TACGGCAACCCGATCAAGAAGGCCGCCCATATCGCCACCGCTCATGCCGCCGGCGTGCGCCGCTACGCCTTCGACACCGAGGACGATCTGCTGCGCATCGTCGAGCACGCACCGGGTTCGGAGGTCGAGTGCCGGTTCCTGTCCTCGGCACCACAGTCGACGACGCCGTTCGGCACCAAATTCGGCTGCTCCCCCACCGAGGCGCTGCGTCTGCTGGTGCGCGCCCGCGATCTCGGCCTGATCGTCGGTGGACCGTACTTCCACGTCGGCTCCCAGCAGACCGACCCGCGGGCCTGGCGCATCGGTATCGAACAGGCCGGGCGCATCGTGGCAGCGTTGGCGGACAAGGATATTCAGGTGCGCTCGGTGAATATCGGTGGCGGCCTGCCCATTTCGTACGTCGATGCGGCACCCGCACTCGACGATATCGGCACCGTCGTCGCGGCCGCCACCGCGGAATTCCTACCCGAGACCGCAGGACTCGTCGTCGAGCCCGGCCGCGCGCTCGTAGGTTCGGCGGGCACCATTCACGCCGAGGTCATCGGCGTGCGCATCGCGCCGGACGGACGGCGCTGGGTGTATCTCGACATCGGCCGCTACAACGGCATGGCCGAGACCGAGAACGAGTACATCGCATACCGCTTCGTCACCGAACGTGACGGAGATCCCGTCGACGAGGCGGTGGTGGCCGGACCGACCTGTGATGGCGACGATGTATTGTATCAACGCACGAAGGTCCTTCTTCCGACCTCGTTGCGAGCCGGTGATCACATCCAGATCCTCGATACCGGCGCCTATACCGCGAGCTATTCGTCGGTGTCCTTCAATGGTTTTCCGCCCTTGACCGTTCATGTCTCGGGCGCTGAGCGAGAGTGAGTTTGCCTATGACGGCGGAATTCACCGGCTGGCATGTGCTGGCCGAGTTCGGTGGTGTCGACGCAGAGCTCTGCGACGATCTCGAACGACTCGAATCGGCGTTGCGTGAGTCTCTGATCGCGGCGGGCGTCACCATCTGCGATGTCGTACACAAGAAGTTCGATCCGCAGGGGGTGACCGTCCTCGCGCTGTTGTCGGAGTCCCACGCCTCGATTCACACTTATCCGGAGTCCGGCGACATCTTTGTCGACGTATTCACCTGCGGAAGTATCGGCGCCGGCGCGTCCACGGCCGTCGAACTTCTACGCGACAAGTTGGCTCCCAAGGATGTCCGCATGCAGGTCATCCAGCGAGGGCACGGCTCGACCAGGATCGAAGAGCCGGTCGGCAATGGCCTGACCCGCATCTGGGATCTGCACGAGGTCATCGTCGACACCCATACTCCGTTCCAGCACATGGTGATCGCGCGCACCGAACAGGGCATCAGCCTGTTCTCCGACGACGATCGCCAGTCCACGGAGTTCTCCCAGCTGACCTATCACGAGGCGATGATGGTCCCCGCCTTCGCGCTGGCCGCGAAGCTGGACAAGGTCCTCATCATCGGGTCGGGCGAGGGTGTGGCCAGCCAGATGTCGGTCGCCGCCGGCGCCACGCTGGTGGATCACGTCGACATCGACCAGCGTGAGGTCGAGTTGTGCGCCGAGCACCTGCCCTACGGCTACACCAGCGACGAGCTGGCCGCCGCAGTAGAGGGCAAGGGCTCGATCAAGGTGCACTACGCCGACGGCTGGGACTTCCTTGCCAACGCCTCCGAGGCGGGTACCCGCTACGACGTGATCGTCATCGATCTGCCCGACGAGCGGGTCGAGGACGCACAGCACAACCGTCTCTACGAGTCGGAGTTCCTGTCGCGATGTCGGGAACTGCTGGCACCCGGTGGGGTACTCAGCGCGCAGGCCGGATGCGCGACGATGTGGCGCAACGAGACGTTGAAGCGTTCGTGGACGCGCTTCCACGAGCAGTTCGACACGGTGGTGCAGTACGGCAGCGATGAGCACGAATGGACATTCCTTTTCGGGTTGAACGAGCGCATCGATGACCCGGTGCAGGCGATGACCGACCGGCTGGGCACATTGCCCTACCGTGCCGAGACGATCGATGCGCGGGCGCTGGTGCGCGGCGCCATCGAGCCGCACGCGCTGCGCGTTTAGCAGTACTCTCGAATCGCACCGGTTCCCAAGGGATTTCCCTTCGAACCGGTGCGATTCCGCGTTAGGCCCGGTTGCTTGTGCTCCACCGGACTCGGTTTCCGGAATTGTCGGGAGTCCCTATGCCTGCGGCTTTCGCCAGTCCTCGACGGTTATTCCGCCGATACCCCAATCGGTCCAGCACATCGACTCGACCGAATCGTTCCGCCGCAAGGCGCACCTGCTCGGAACCGTTATGGGGGCACCGATATCACCGACGAACACGGCGCTGCGCTGGCGCGTCCAACAAATCCGGCACCGCCGCAAGCTTGTCCGCGTCGCGTCTGTTGACTACGACATTGTCGCCACACGCCACGAACCCGCGCGGTATCGCACCCTATTCCGCTGGAGGATCCGGTGACCACAACCGAGCGAATCCGACCCGCGACCAGGCCCGTTTCAGAGCGACCTCCGCCACTGGGCGCAATGAGTCACGAAGGCGCCCAGATGCTCGGTGGCAAAACTCTCGGCATACCAATCATTCTGTGCGACAACGGAAGTCCACACATAAGTCCACGCCGATGGCACCACACCCAGCCGCACCCGCCGCAACTCGTACTCGTCATCCTCGAACGCATCCAGTACGGCCCACTCCCCAGCATCGAGCCCCGACAGCACCACGCCCCGGGCAATTCGGCCCGCGACCGGCACCAGTCCCGGATACACTCGCCCCGGCAGTGCCGCCGCCCGCCACCCGGGCAGCTGCGCGGCCACCAGTTCCGGGCACCGCCCGATCAACTCGACCAATACCTCCGGAAACTGCAAGGTCCCGTAGACGAACAGCCGATCACCATTCGTGATCGAGCCACCGATCCGCCGTCCCGGCCCGACCGACGCATCGGTACCCAACTCGTCCACCGTGTACCTTTCCAACTCCCCACCAGCGGATATTACGCCCGATCAGCACACAATCCGCCCGACACCGGCGCCTGCTACCCGGAAATCGACATCCGCACGCGTACCCTGCCACGGGAGCCGACACGTCGCGGGCCGCGACCGCCCGCAAGCCGCTACAGGAAGGCACCCATGATCCGGCGCATGCTCGCGGCGGGGATTGCCGTCGCCATCGTTTCGGTCCCGCTGACCGGGTGCACGAACGCATCCGACCACCGCCCGCAGGTGGATCGGTTGCGAGCCGAGGTCGGCGCCATGCCGGGCGTGGAAAGCATTTCGGTCGACTACTCCGACGACTTCACCCGGGGCACCTACCTCGACCTGGACCTGTCTACGCGCGCGGCCTCCGAGACGCAGATCGCCGAGGTCGTCGACCGGATCAAAACCATCAAGCGACACGACTTCGACTCCTACCAGCAGTCGACCGACTTCGCCGTCGGCGACCGACTGGAACTGAAGCTGGGCGCGAACCTGGACCCGGATCGAATCGCGGCCCGCGCCCGGGAGCTACGCCAACTCGGCACGAGCCTCCCAGCAGCCGCCATCAGGGGCACCGACTCCGGCATCGAAATCGAGAAGGCCCCGCCCGCAACGGATTCCCTGGCAGCCGTACGCACAGTCCTCGGCAACGATCCGACCCAGGTCACTATCCGGCCCACCGACCGACAGCCGGTCTGGACCGTCGACCTCCTGTTCGACACCCAGCAGGAACAGGACATCCGGACCTTGTTGGACGCGCTTCCCGTCCCCGTCGCCTTCGTCCGCATCGATGACGGGCATCTCGCGAATCTCTCTGTCGGGGTACACAGCCCGGACTCTGCTTACCAGGATCTCACCGCCGTCATCGCCACGGCCCGACCGACATCCGACCATCCGATGGACCTGCGTTGGAACTGGGGCGGCTATTCGCCCGACAAACAATTCACCGGAAGCGTCGAGGTGGCCGGATGCTCCGACGGAACCACCGCCGCCGAAGCCCACCCCGAGCACTACCTCACCCCCGACGCCATCGACGTACAGCGCGGACTCCGCACCGAATTCGAGACCTGCCGATAGCGTCCTCATATGAATGCAGCGATGTTGCGTTCGCACCACTCGTCGAACGTCCGCGTACTTGTGCCGAGCAGCTCACGCATGGTGTCGGTCCGGAACCTCACCGTATCGGCTCGCATCAACTCGAACCCTCGATGATCGCCGCTGAGGGCCGCGCTCTGCAGCAGCCGATCGAGGCGCAGCGACATAGCCTCGGCGGACGAGGTAACCGCCGACCTCACCCCCACCGAGCGCCGTCACCTCATGAGCGCTGTGCGCAAGATCCCTCGCACCGCGACCGAACTCCTCGCGATACCGCCCCCTGATCCCGCGGACTCAGGTCACTGCGGTCGCTGCGACCGGATGATCTCCGCCAGCCGTTCGTAATCGTCCGCGCGCGCCGTCGACGCGCGAAACGCCAAACCGAGGGTGCGCCCGGGAGCAGGTGCGGCGAAATTCGCGATGTCCAATGTGCCGCGCGCGGTTTCGACCGCGACCGCCATCTCCGGAATCAACGTCACCCCGAGACCACCCGCGACGCACTGGACCACGGTCGCCAACGACGCGGCGCGGGTATCGCCGACGGCCCCAGGATGAGCGTCGGCGGAGCGGCAGAGTTCCAGGGTCTGATCACGCAGGCAGTGCCCCTCGTCGAGCAGCAGCAGCGGCAGCGCGTTCAGGGTGGCGGGTGCGATATCGGTGCGACCGGCCAGCTCGTGCCCGCGCGGGGTCACCAGCACGAATTTCTCAGTGTACAGCGGTATCTCGACCAGACCCGGCGCCTCGGTCGGCAGCGCGAGCAGAGCCACATCCAGGACGCCGGTGCGCAATCCCTCCAGCAACCGGGCGGTTTGATCCTCGATCACCTGAGGATTCAAGGCGGGCAGCACCTTGCGCAGTTCGGGCAGCAGACCCGGCAGCACATACGGGGCAACCGTCGGAATGATGCCGATCCGCAGGACGCCCCCCAGGCTGTCGCCGGTCGCCGAGGCGACGAACCGATCGGCCGCCTGCAGGGTCGCCGTCGCCTGCGGCAGCAGCCGCATGCCCGCGGCGGTGACGAGCACCCGCCGGGTGCTGCGCTCGATCAACTGCAGCCCGAGCCCGTGTTCCAATGCGGCGAGGGCCTGCGATAACGTGGGCTGGCTCACATTGAGCCGCGCGGCCGCGGTGCCGAAGTGGCGGTACTCCGCGACCGCAACGAACGCACGCAGCTGCGACAGGGTCGGCTGATAAGTCTGATCAGTCACGCCTATCAGTGTAGTGCGACTGATCACCTTTACCTTTCACCGACCTTTGGGCATGATCGTCGTGAGCTTTCGATCCATTCGCTCTAGCAAACCGACTGACGAGGAGACAAGCATGGCTTTGCTGACCATTGGCGACCAATTCCCGGCGTACAACCTCACCGCGGTGATCGGCGGTGACCTGTCGAAGGTCGACGCTCAGCAGCCTGACGATTACTTCACCCGGATCACCTCCGACGATCACGCCGGTAAATGGCGCATCGTCTTCTTCTGGCCCAAGGACTTCACCTTCGTGTGCCCGACCGAGATCGCCGCCTTCGGCAAGCTCAACGAGGAGTTCGAGGACCGCGACGCGCAGGTGCTGGGCGCCTCGGTCGACAACGAGTTCGTGCACTTCCAGTGGCGCGCCCAGCATGAGGATCTCAAGACCCTCCCGTTCCCGATGCTGAGCGACCTCAAGCGTGAATTGGCCACCGCCACCGGCGTTCTCAATGCCGACGGCGTTGCCGACCGGGCCACGTTCATCATCGACCCGAACAACGAGATCCAGTTCGTCTCGGTGACCGCGGGTTCGGTCGGCCGCAATGTCGACGAGGTACTGCGCGTGCTCGACGCACTGCAGTCCGACGAGCTGTGCGCCTGCAACTGGAAGAAGGGCGACCCCACCATCAACGCGGGCGAACTGCTCGCCGCGAGCGTCTGAGCACTATCCGAAATACCTGAAAACCCTGAACGAGAAGAGGATTCGTCGAATGAGCATTGAGACCCTGAAGAACTCCCTGCCCGAGTACGCAAAGGACCTCAAGCTCAATCTGTCGTCCATCGCACGCACCACCGTGCTGAACGAACAGCAGCTGTGGGGCACGCTGCTCGCGTCGGCGGCCGCGACCCGGTCGGCGACCACACTGCGTGAAATCGCCGAGGAAGCCGCGGACAATCTGTCGGCTGAGGCCTACAACGCCGCACTCGGCGCCGCCTCGATCATGGGCATGAACAATGTGTTCTACCGGGGCAAGGGGTTTCTGGAAGGCCGCTACGACGATCTGCGTGCCGGTCTGCGGATGAACATCATCGGCAATCCGGGTGTCGAGAAGGCCGATTTCGAGCTGTGGTCGTTCGCGGTCTCCTCGATCAACGGCTGCGGACACTGCCTGGAGGCGCACGAGAAGACCTTGCGTGAAGCGGGCGTCTCACGTGAGGTGATCTTCGAATCACTGCGGGCGGCCGCGATCGTCGCCGGCGTTGGCCAGGCCGTGCAATCCGCGGAAACGCTGGCCACCGCCGCGGTCTGATATCTCGCCGAAGCACGCAACGGCCTCGTCCGAATAGGGCGGGGCCGTTGCCGTTTCCGCGCGACCGGCATGTGTCGGAGCGGCTCGCTAGCCTGTCCGCGATACGCACCTCGCGAACAAGGGAGCAGGGCCGATGGCCGTCCGCACGCCGCCGACCGATGAGGACACCTGGGTGGTACCCAGCATCTGGTCGTCGAAAACCGATCCATTCCGCGGGCGACCACCCGCACGGAAGGTTATGGTGAATACGGCTGCGGCACAGGCGATCTCCAAAGTACTGACCCGGTCGGCGGAGCAGATTCGCGTGATACTGGGCCACCGGGACTCACACCGGATGCTCGCCCAGCGTGGTGCGCGATATATCGCCGAATCCGGTGTCGACCCGCTCGGTGCCGCCGTCTGCGCCGCGATCGGAATGGACACGAAACTGTTCCATCCTCGGGCGCTCAGCCGCTACTACGACGACCATGCGGATCTGGCCGACTATCTGGTCGCCACGCATGGTTTCGGCTTCGCCGTGGCGACCGTCGCGGCGCTAACCGGCGTCTACGCGGAGAACCGATCACCGAACGCCTGGGATACCCAAGGGAAACCGGACCATTACGCAGTGCTGGCACGCCATTGCGATCCGCCCGCCACCTTGGTCCGCCGCATGCGCACCCTGCTCGCCAGTGCCGATGATATGGACTATGCCGACGCCCTCGAACAGGCGCGGCAGTGCCGGCGCGGCACGCTTTCGATCCGGCTGCTGACCTCCTATCTGTTTCCCACCGAACAGCATTGGGTGACAACCGATCTCGCCGATCCGGACCTCTCCGACAGCTTCGGCGCGATCTTCCTGCTCGCCTCGGTGACCGAACCGGCACACGCCCACCGCATCATCGACCTGCTCGGCTGGCACTGGCACGTGCTCCGTGACAACAAGTCGCTGACCTACAGTCTCGCCGCGCATCTGGGTCCGGACGCAGCCGCCGTGCTCATCCGGCTGTGGGAGCGGGGGCGAGGCAATAGCTCCGCGCCCGGCCTGGACGCCGTATCGCGCCTGCTGGCCTATCTCCCGAGCGACACCGCGATGGACTTCCTGGCCGAGCACGCGTGGCGAAACTCCACCGCGGCAGCGCTACTCGCAGCCACCAAACGGTTTCCGGCTCGTGCCATGCGCGTGCTCGCCGCACGAACCACGCGCAACGAGAGCATCGACGATTTCCGACAGCACGTCCGACGTCATCCGGAACTCGCCGCCGCCAGCCGCGAGGAGTTGCCCGCATCCGCGCGACAGCTGGTCGTCGAGAGCCTGCCCGGTGTGACGGTTGCTACCACCCCCGCTGAGGCGGTCCCGGCGATCCTGCGCAACCCGCCGTGGCATCGACCACGCCCCAAGGCGACTCCCGCCGTCACCCTCGAAGCACCGACAGCCGTGCGAGTTTCGTGGCGCGATGGCGAGCGCGAGCACTGGCTCGACCGGCGCACCCCCCTCACCGAATCCGAGGTGCATCGACGACTGAACGAAGCCGCCTCCGATCCCAGCAGTGTCGGCGACTGGCTGCTACAAGCGCTGGCCCAGGCAGATCTCGCCCTCGCCGAGCCGCATCTGCGCACCGAATACACCGACTGGTTCCTCTGGTCCATCGATGGACTGATGGCGGTTGCGGCCGCACATGATGCGGCGGCCAACGACCTAGTTCTCGGTGCCGTCGCGGAGGACCCGCGTGAGCTCGCCGCCGCGATCGCACCCTTCGAAAGCCAGGCCGCCGCCGCACTTGTCGTCGACTGGCTGCGGTTACGCTCGCGCCGCCGGATCGCGCTGGATTGGCTGCGTCGCCATCCCGCCTACGCCGCCACCGCATTCATACCAGGCGCAATCAGCAAGGCGCGCAAGGCAAGACGCACACATAGCGCTGCTTTGCGCACGCTCGCCACTCTCGGGCACGCCGATGCGATCATGGCCGCCGCGGATGCCTACGGTGCCACGGCCGCGGTCCGCGAACTGCTCGATACCGCTCCCGCCGAGATCGTGCCAGCGCGGACTCCCGTTCTCCCGAAATGGTTGTCGATTCTGGAACTGCCGCCGATCGTGTTGACGAGTGGTCATCCACTGCCCGCGGGTGAGGTCGCCACACTCGTCACCTTCATGATGCTGTCCGAGCCGGGGGAACCGCATGGTGCGCTGGCGCGAATTCGCGAGCACTGCGACAAGTCGACGCTCGCCACCGCGACCGGTGCGATCTTCGAGCAGTGGACCAATGCAGGCGCGCGCTGGAAGGACAACTGGGTCTGGGAAGCATTGGCGGCCTTCGGGAATGACGACACCGTCGCGAAGTTGCTGCCGAAGATCACCTGGGACACCGGCAAGGACAACGCGCTGGATGTCCTCGCAGCTATCGGCTCGGATTACGCCTTGTCGGCACTGATCAAGATGAGTGAGCAGGGCCGAAACGCCACGGTCCGGTCGGCGGCGCAGCTTCGAGTCGCCGAACTCGCCGAGGATATGGGGTTGACCGAGGATCAGCTCGCGGACCGGATGGTTCCCGATCTTGGTCTGCGTCCCGATGGCACGGCGCTGCTCGATTTCGGGCCGCGCCTGTTCGTCGTCGGCTTCGACGAACAGCTCGGCCCCACTCTCACCGGTGTCGATGGCACCCACTACCGGTCCCTGCCCAAAGCAGGTACCCGCGACGATCCGGCGATGGCCGCCGAGGCGACCGCGCGATATCGCGCGATCCGCAAGTCGGTCAAGAAATTCGCCGCCGAGCAGATCAGCCGCCTCGAACGCGCCATGGTCGCCGAACGCCGCATCACCCTGGATGAATTGCGCACCCTGTTCATCGCACATCCGCTGCGTATCACCCTCACTCGCCGCCTGGTCTGGGCGAACTATCGTGACGGCCAGGTGGTCGACTCGTTCCGTATCGCCGAGGACAACAGCTTCGTGGATGTCGCCGATAACACCGTCGACCTCGCCGAGGATCTCGGCGTCGGCATCGCCCACCCACTCCACCTCGGCGCCGAGGTGACTGCCGCTTGGGCGGGCGTGCTGGCCGATCACCAACTGCGGCAACCATTTCCACAGATCGACCGGGAAGTCGTGCACGGGGAACCCCACCTACTCACCAGCTCGTCGGTACCCATCCCCGATCAAGCCACCGTCTCCCTGCGACGCATTTACGGCCTCACCCACCGCGGCTGGAATCCCCCAGAGCGCGGCGCTGGCGGATGCATCGATACCTTCGAGAAGCGGCTCCCGGAGGACCGACTCTTTGTCATCGGGATCGATCCCGGCATGGAGCCGTTCGAACCGGTCGCCCCTGTGCACGAACTCACCAGAGCCACTCTCATCGGCGGCACCTTCGGTGACCTGAGCCCGGTCACTCGGTCGGAGATCTTGCGCGATATCGCCTGGCTGTGCGCACCTTTATGAACGCCATCGGCGCGCCCTCGCGGGACCGGGACCGTTGCGAGAACTTAGGACATAACAGACACATCGGCACGTCGAAGACGAAATCGTTTCAGATGCATACCCGCCGTCGGGTCATGGGACCACTGGTGGACAGCCGGTAGGCTCGCGCTCATGGGCACACAGGGTGAACCGGAGGCCATGGGTACACGGGTCGAGGTCGTGCGCGTTTTCACGGACCCGGCTGGGCGAGGTGGCAACGAACTCGGCATCGCTCGCGCCGCCGACGTCGCCGAGGTAGATCACCAGCCGCTGGCGGCCAAGGCGGGGTACAGCGAAACCGTCGTTGTCGAGGACCCCGTCGACGAGATCGCAAACGTAAGGATCTACACCCCCGCGGTGGAGTTGCCCTTCGCCGGGCATCCGTCGGTGGGTACCGCATGGTGGTTCGCCGAGCAGGGCATGCCGGTGCGGATTCTGCAGGTGTCGGCCGGTCCGGTCGCCGTCGAACTCACCGCTGGGCTCGTCTGGATCACGGCGCGCGGCGAATGGGCACCGGAATTCACCTTCCATCAGCTCGACGACCTCGAAGAACTGGCGAATCTGCGCCCCGATGATTTCGACAGCGGCTCACACTACGTCTGGACCTGGACCGATGAGCACCGCGGCGCCCTGCGCTCCCGCATGTTCTCCCCCGCCATGGGTGTCCCCGAGGATGAAGCCACCGGGGCCGCCGCTGTGGCCCTCACCGCGCTACTGCGCCGCGGCCTGATCATCACTCAGGGCGAGGGCTCACAGCTCTTCACCGAGTGGGACTCCGACGGTTGGGTCCGACTCGGCGGCCGCGTCGTCGCCGACTCGGTCATCGACCTGTAGACCGCGGCCGGCGGTCGGACTCGGAAACGAGTTCGGCGAGGCCCCGTGATGGACCATCACTCGATCAGCTCACCGGGGCACCAATTTCGGCGACGACGCCGAGGCCCGCGGCGTCAACGAGTACGGCGCAGAACTGACCAAGAACCGACCGGTTTGGGTTCTTCGCGAGCCTCCCGCTGCCGGACGTCGAGGGTGCGCTCGCCGAAACCTCCTACGCGTTGGGCGAATTGCACGTCGACGGCGTGCTGCTGTTGTCGAACTTCTACGGCAGCGACTTCTCCCTTCGCACCCGAGGCAGTCGGCGAGATGCTCGGCTCCCTGCCGGAGACCTACGAGGGCGTCATACGGGCCGACTCGAAGCGATCAATCGCGGCAGCGCCGAGGCCCTGTTCCCCTTTCTCGCGGGACAACGGCAGCCGTTTTGGCGGTCTATCAGAAGACGGCCGCGATCAGCATGTACGCGGTGCCCAGGTCCATGACGACGTGCGGCACGATCGCGGATGTCAATGCCCGGCCGATGCACGAAGCCGACTGCCGGGAGTCGGTTCGGATGCCGATCGGGTGGCCGAGCCAGCGCCGGAAGCGGCCGGTACTCGCCGCGACGATCAAGGCGAACGCATCGGCGGTGAACAGCGCGGCCACGGTCAGCGCCGGTCCAGGTGCGGGCCCGCCGGCGTGCGCGCCCGCATGGTGTCCCGCGATTGCGTACAGCATGGCGGCAGAAACGGCGATGTGATATCCGAGCGCGATGATCCGATCATCGGGTACCGCCGCAGGCGCATTGCGCCACCGCGCGATTCGATCTGCGAACAGCACCACGAAGACGACGATGAGCGCGATCAGCACCCCGCGCAGCGCTACCGGATCCGCTCCCACCGGAAAGACCAGCATCGCGAGCATCACCATGCACATGATCAGGTGGGCGGCATCGGACTCGTGACATACCGCCGCACTGGGCGAATTCACGTGCAGGCGAACAGTTTCGGTCCCGCGGACGCCATTCGATGCCGCCAGCCGCCCGAGCACCACCGCGGCCGCGAACAGAAACGCCACCACCACCGACCACCGCAAGGCGGCATGCTCCTGCGCAAACTCCACCACACCCACACCTCCCAACCCAATTCCTCCCCTCCATCCTCGCACCCCAGAACCCACACCACCCCCCGAACCCTAAGCTGGACAAGTGATCACGTGTAGACCAGGGCGGCAAACCGCGAGAAGCCACCGCCACCAGTTCAACCTGATCTTGATCGCGCGCGGAGATGGCGCGGTTGGGTGTGCGAGGGGGTGGATGTGAGCGGTCAGGTCGGGAGTTCGCGGAGGATACGTTTGAGTACTTTTCCGGTGGGGTTGCGTGGAAGTTCGTCGACGAATAAGACTTCACGTGGGACCTTGAAGCGGGCCAGATGCGTCTTGACGTGGTCGCGTACCTCGTCTGCGGTGAGCGAATGCCCTTCGCGGACAACGACTACCGCGCGCAGGCGCTGACCGTATCGCTTGTCGGGGACCCCGAATGCGCTGACCTCCGCCACCGCCGGATGCGCGGCGAGCAGTTCCTCCACCTCACCAGGAAAGACGTTCTCGCCGCCGGAGACGATCATATCGTCATCGCGGCCGTCGATGAAAAGTCTTCCAGCACTGTCGAAATGACCGACATCGCCGGTCGACATCAATCGTCCGATGCGCGCCTTGTCACCGCCGCCGGTGTAGCCCTCGAATTGGTAGTTATTGCCGACGAATATGCGTCCGGTGGCACCCGGAGGCACTTCCCGGTCGTTGTCGTCGAAGATCTTCACGACAGTGCTGGGCACAGGAGAGCCGACGCAGCCCGGCTCGACGGCCAGATCCGCGGGCGTGGCAATGGTCGCGTAGGCCGCTTCGGTGGACCCGTACACGTTGTACACCACCGGTCCGAATGCCTCGGTCACCCGGATGCACAGGTCGGCGCCGAGCTGCGAGCCCGCGACAAAGATGATCCGCAGCCGCGAAAGATCGCGTCCGGCAAAAGCGTTCGGCCCGGCGTCGACAAGGCGCCGCAGCATGACCGGCACCGCTATCATGGCCGTGGCCCCGTGCCGATCCAGACTGTCCAGCACCGCTTGGGGATCGAAGCGGCGCCGAATCACCAGCGTGGATCCGAAGCCGACCGCGAGAACGGCGTGCGCGAACCCGAGCGCATGGAATAGCGGCGCCGGGCATTCGGTGATTTCGCGGGCACGGAACGGCACCTTGCCGAGGATGGCGCCCAGCGGAGACAGAGAGGCCGGCTCGCTGCCGCGCGGCGCACCCTTCGGAGTGCCGGTCGTCCCGCTGGTCAGCAGGATGATGCGGGCGGCGGTACGCGGCTTGCGCGGTGGTGTGCGCGCCGCGCCCGCGATCAGATTGTCGATGGTGTCGACACCCGGTTTATCGGCCCAGGCACGGTAGCGGCCCCGGCGCGGCGTGAAATCGCCGAGCACACTTGCGTATTCGTCATCGAATATCAACAGATCGGCACCCTCGCGGGTCATCACCTCGCGCAGTTGTGGCGCCGCGAAATCGGTATTGAGCAGGATGATCCGAGCACCACATTTCGCTGCGGCGAAGACCGCGTAGTGGAAGCCGCGGTGGTTGCGCGCCAGGATGGCCACTCCCTCGCCGTCGCGCAGTCCGCGCGCCCGCCAGGCATTCGCGAGCGCGGTACTGCGGTCATCGAGTTCACGGAAGCTGACTCGGCCGAGTTCATCGATGATGGCGGTACGGTCGCGATAGCGCAGGGCGGCAACGGTTGTCAGTCCGCCGAGCAGGCCTGAGCGCAGCACCGCGGCACCCATGCGGGCGAGCCGATCCGGACGTTCGGGGGTCGCGAGTCCGGCACGCACCGTCAGCGCGGCGTAGTACGTCTCATCTGCGGCCCGACGCACCGCGGCCGTGGCCAGCACCCCGACCCTGTTCGCAAACTTCATGGTTCGATCCTGACGCCAATCTCACCTGATCGCTCGTCGACCCGAATCCCTTCGGTCGCAGCCGATTCGGACACCGTATGGCCGATTCCGCTGAACGCGCCGGTGATCGGCACCGCGCTGCCGACGCCGGTGCACAGCGGTACCGGCAGACAGCGCGGTTCGATCAGCGCACGGTCCATGCGCGGCGCGTACTTCTCGAATATCGGCATTGTTATCCACCTACTCGAGGGCAGTGCCCTCACAGTAAGACGTCGCCGGCGGATTCGTCGAGTACCGACCCAGACAGCAGGGCCGATGCAGGGACGATCCAGTATGGATGGATGTCCAGTGATGTCAGCGAACCCCTACCGAGCCAAACCGCGCTGCGGATCATTGTGGATGATCTGTCCGGTCCGGAGGTCGCTGCCCTGCTCACCCAGCATCTGGTCGAGATGTACGACAACTCGCCAGAAGACAGCGCGCACGCCCTGGACCTCGACGCGCTCCGCGACCCGAACGTCACCCTGTGGAGTGCCTGGGAGGGCGACGAACTCGCTGGTTGCGGCGCACTCAAACAACTCGACCCCAGACATGGCGAGATCAAGTCGATGCGCACCGCCACCGATCGCACCGGCCGCGGCATCGCCTCGGCCCTGCTGAACCACGTGATCGCCGAGGCCCGCGCTCGGAACTACCAGCGACTCAGCCTGGAGACCGGAGCCTCCGGTTACTTCACCCCCGCGCAGCGGCTCTATGCTCGCCACGGCTTCGATATCTGCGCCCCCTTCGCGGACTACGTCGAGGACCCGCACAGCGTCTTCATGACGCGTACTCTCTGACGCCGCATACCTAGCGAGGGTGAGTGACCTTCAGCGCATGGTCAGTCGGATTAATGACGCACCCCCTCCGACGCCTTTGCAATCAGCGCCCATCGCGGCCCCTCAGTGCGCACAGTCATGCGGATCGACGACGCCCGCGGAAGCACTCAAGCCGCGTTGATCGCGGAGATCAGCGTGCGGTTGCCCGCCGTTCGCGTCGTGATGATCTGCGTGAAGGTCTGTGGTTGCTCGCCCGGACGCTGCTGAGTCAGCCGCACCTCCCAGTGCGCCTCCCCCGCATCGCTGCCCGCACGAGTGATCTGCACGCAGTAGAGGGTGCCGATCGGTATCTGGTTGATACCGCGCTGGATCTGGTCGGCGGCGGGGACATTCGCATCATTGGCGACTACGCCGCGCGCGGCGAATCCGGAACGCTGCACATAGTAGGCGCGTTCGAACGCGAGGATCGCCGATGGCCCATCGCTGGTGCCCCCGGGATCGGTGCCGGAGATGACATCACCGGTGCGCCGCTGTTCGCAGCCCGGCGTGGCGACCGCGGACGGTTGGTCAGCGGGTGCCGTGCCCGCCGGGGCCCGCCCGCCGGTCCCCTGGGCAACCGCCGGTGTCGGCGCCGAGGCCGGTCGCTTCTGATTGCCCGAACCACCGAAGACGAACATCAGCACCGAAACCACCGCCAACACCACACCGAGCACGATCAGCACCGCGACCGCTCGGTTGCCACCACCGGTCGGTTGCGCATCGCGGCGACGCGGCGGATGCCGCAGTGCCGGACCGGGGTTGCCGCCGGAACGATCGATGATCGTCGGTACGACCGCATTGGTCTGCGCCGGTAGCTCGGCCTCGACCTCGACCGCGCGGGTCCGAGGGCTACTGGGCTGCGCCTCCGGTGGCGCTTGCGCGGGACGCCGCGGTTCGAGCCACTCCTGCCAATCCCCGGCCGGCCGGGGACGGCGCGGCCGCTCGGGCGGATCAAGCGCCTCGGTCAGGGCTGTCCGGTCCTGACCCGAACCCCGGCGTGAGCTGGGACGGCGACGCCGCTTCGGGGGCGAAGCGGCGGGCCGGACCATGGGCAGCCCGGTATCGAACGGATTGCCCTGGTTCTGGCTCGAGGAGCCGGAATCAGAGCTCGTCATCGTCGAATTCGCCGATCACCGCAGGCGGGACGGTCGCCAATACGGTCGGCACGGTGACGCCGAGTTGGCCATCGCGCGGTCGGCGGTCCTCATCCGACTGCGACGACGGCGGCATCGCCATACCACCGGTGGCGCCGGGATGATTCGCCGGTTCCGGTCCGGACGGACGCGACGGTGGCGTATCCGCGCCGGCGAACGGTGCCTGCGGCGCAGGCGCCGTTGTCGGCGCGGGCTCGGGTTTCGTCGCCGTCGAGCCCGTATTCGGCGGGATCACCGAGTTGGTCCCGGTATTCGGCGCGGGCTTGGACGACTGCCCCGATCCGCCGCCGAAATCGATGATGTTCGCCGGCTTGCTCGCACCGTCACCACCGGCTTGCGAATTCGTGGTGCTGCCCGGATGGATGAGTTCGGGAATCGCCTTATCGATGGCCTTATCCGCGGACGCGGCCACGGTATCCATCGCGTGGGTGCCGACTTCAGCGATCTTGTCGATCAGGTGGGTGCCGATATTGACTCCGGCATCGATGGCGGCGCTGCCGACCGAAACGCCCGCGTTGATCAGATACTGCTGCAACTGGAGTTGGGCTGCCTGCACCGGATCCAATGGCATCGTTGTCGCCAGGCTCGCGGCGGTCGTGCCGTTCGTCGTATACGGAGCGACCGTTTGCTGAGTGGTGCCGATACCCTGCGGTGTGCTGACGGTGAGTGGTCCCATCGCATCCAGCCGCGCGGTGTGGCTGTCCATTTCCGACTGCGCCGTGCTGACCGCGGTGACCGCGTCGCGCAGCGCCTGGGTCGCCCGCGCGATCACCGCGTCGGTATCCGAGGACGCGCTCGCGGTGCTCATGATCTGCTTGGCGTCGCGGCGGAAGTCCGCGATGATCTGGTCCACCTTGTGAGCGGCGCGGGCACTGGTGGCATGGGCATCGCCGAGCACCGACAGATACTCGGGTCCGCGATCGGTGATATCGCCGATCTGAGTTTGTGTGGTGCGCAATGCCGGAACAGCATCGTCGGCGGCGCGGGAGGTCCAGGTCGATTCGAGGGCGTGCAGACCCTCGCGGTGCGGGCCCTCGGCGTCAGCGGCCTGTGTGGACGCGGCGGACAGCGCGTTGACGACGGACTGGTCCGGCGTCGCGACGCCACTACCGAGCGAGGCACGCAGTTGCAGCATCGGCTCGACCAGCGCCGCCACGATCGGCGGATCCACATTCGGATCGACCGGTGTACTCGCGGGCGCATCGGACCCGTTGTTCGCGGGCCGACGTCGAAGCAGTCGTCTCATGGCAGCGCCTCTCCTTGACGGGCAAGGGCACCCGCGGAATCGACATCGATACCCTGCACGTCGGCGCTGTAGTCGCGCAGCACCTGCCCGTAGGCGGCGACGAGTTGCCCTGCGGTCGAGAGCGCCTGCACGTGTTCATTCACCTTCTCGGTGAACCGGGCCACGAATTCGGCACCGACCTGCCCGAGGTCGGCGACCAGCCGCTCGGGATTCACCGCGCCACCCGCGACCGTCGACGCCGACGCCAGCTGTCGCGAAACCGTGTTCGCGATCGTGGTGTAGGCGGCCATCGCCGCAGGGTCGAGCTTCAGCGCGTCCACTGTTCCCCCTTAATTACGGAAACCGATCTGTCGCGTCATATTTCGACACTCCGAGGGTACTTGGGACCCGGGCAATGTGTGCGGGGATCCCTTTCCTTCCGCTGGAGTCTATGCCGCCGGTTCGTCACTTGTGCGACTCGCTCGGGTGCCACAGATATCGAGGTCGCATGCGGAAATGATCACTTCGAATCGCACCGGTTCTATGCTTGTCGCTACGAAGTTGGTCCCATCATCACCCTGGCGATCCATCTCCGGGGTGCCGGCACAGGTGAGAGGGGTCAGAAGCGTGAAGAACAATAAACGTTTTCGAAACTGGTCGGTCAGATCCGCAGTGCTGGTCGGTGCCGTTTCCGCAGGACTGCTGATGGCAGGAACAGCACAGGCCGAACCGTTGTGGCCCGGTGGACCGGATATCGGCTCACCGGCGATCATTCCACCCATTCCACCGGCTCCGGTATCCGCACCGTGCGGCGTAACCGCACGGATGTGCATGCGGCTGTCGACGAACGAGGCGTGGCTCATGGACAACGGCAAGGTCACCTACGGTCCGACCCCGATCTCGCACGGGCGGCCCGGGTATGAGACACCGCCAGGCGTCTTCAAGGTCGCCTTCAAGCGCGAAGACTTCTGGAGCACCATGCACAACGCTCCGATGAAGTGGGCGGTCTTCTTCAATGGCGATATCGCCACCCATATCGGCCCCATCGAGGAGCAGTCGCACGGCTGCATCCGGATGACGCCGGACGGCGCCGAAGCGACTTACCGCTACCTCAACCCCGGTGACGTCGTCGAAGTCGTCCGCTGACACCGGATATCAAGGGCCCGAGCGGCGAATTCCGCTCGGGCCCTTCATCCTTCCCGCTGCCTCAGCGTTCGCCGATGAGCTGTGGATCCGCGCCCTCGGCCATGACCGCTTCACCACGAGCCACCATGCCCGCCTCATCGGCTAGTTTCATATGGGGAATGAAAAGGGCGAGCACGAAGGCGATTACCACGCCGGGGATCAGGTACCAGAAGCCCGGGACCAAGGCATCCACATAGGCGCCGACGATGGCATCATGCAGGCCGTCGGGTAGATGCTTGACCACCGAGGGCACCAACCCGCCCGGATCCAGCTCGGCGGCCGCGGCTTCGGGGCCGTGGGAGACGAAGACATCGGTGAGGCCCTCGGTCAAGCGGTTGGTGAAGATGGAGCCGAAGATCGCCACGCCCAGTGCGCCGCCCATTTCCCGGAAGTAGTTGTTGGCGCTGGTCGCGGTGCCGATTTGGTCGGGTGCCACGGCGTTCTGGACGACCAGGACGATGATCTGCATCATCAGACCGAGGCCCGCACCCATGACGAACAGCATGGCGGAAACGACCCACATCGGAGTGTTCGCGTCCAGGCGGGTCAGCCACAGCATGTCGGCGAACATCAAAACGGCACCGAGAGGTGGGTACACCTTGTAGCGGCCGGTTTTGGTGACCATCATCATCGAGGCGGTCAATGCGATCATCAAGCCAGCCATCATCGGAATCAGTAGCAGACCCGACACCGAAGCCGAAGCGCCCGTTGCCATTTGCAGATAGGTCGGGATGAACGCCAGGGCGGCGAACATCACCAGGCCGACCAGGAAGCCGATCGCGGAGGTCAGCACGAAGGTGCGGTTGCGGAACAACCACAGCGGCAGCATCGGCTCCTCGGCGCGCGCCTCCACGAGCACGAAGGCCGCGACCACCACGACGAATGCCGCGAACATGGCGACCATAACCGTTGAGCCCCAAGCGTATTGCTTGCCACCCCAATCGGTGATCAGGATCAACAGGGTGGTCGCGGCCGACATCAGCACCACACCGAGATAGTCGGGCCGGGCCTTGGGCCGGTGGCTCGGGATGCTCAGGTAGCGGAAGGCGATGAACAGTGCGGCAATTCCGATCGGCACATTGATCCAGAAGCACCACTGCCAGCCGAGGTGATCAGCGAAGAAGCCGCCGAGCAACGGGCCCGCGACCGAGGTGATGCCGAAGACCGCACCCATCGGGGCCATATATTTGCCGCGATCCTTGGCGGGCACCACATCGGCGATGATGGCCTGCGCCAAAATCATCAGACCACCACCGCCGACGCCCTGCAGGCCGCGGAAGGTGATGAATTCCCAGAAGCTCGTCGACGCGGCAGCGCCGATGGAGGCCACCGTGAAAATCGTGATGGCGAATAGGAACGGCCAGCGTCGCCCGAACAGATCACCGAACTTGCCGTAGATCGGCATCATGATGGTAGTCGCGAGCAGATATGACGTTGCGGTCCAGGCCATATGCGAGATGCCGCCGAGATCGCCGACAATGGTCGGCATCGCGGTACCGACGATGGTCTGGTCCAGGCTGGCCAGGAACATCCCCGCGATCAGCGCGCCGAAGATGAGCCAGATCCGCTTCTGGGTCAGGACGATCGGCGTGGGCGGCGATTCAGCCGTGATGGTCATTTGTTGCGTCTCTCTTTCTTGCCGTCGTGCTGTTCGAACAGCCGCGCGGCCATCGCGCAGTGTTCACGTACTGCAGCCGCCAGCGATACGGCCGGATCGCCGGTCGAGGACATCGCCGCCCGCGTGGTGATGGTTGTCATGAAACCCGCTGCCAGACCGGCGAATTCGGACGAAATCGCACCGCCCAGCCGAGCCGAGAGCAGGTCGGAGATCACACTCTGCAAGCGGGCGCCGGAGGTGACGAAGGCCGCGAGCACCCGCGGTTCGGTCTTGATGATCTCGGCGACCAGTGCGATGCCCTCACGCATGTCGCTTTCGGATTCGAAGCCGTGCGCGAACAACCAGGTGAGATCGTCGATCAGCACGCCGCTGGGCCCGCCCGCGATGAACCGCTCACGCAACTCCGGTGTGCCGATCTCACTGATCGGGCCCACGACCGCGGCCATTTTCGTCTCGTAGTAGTTGAAGAATGTGCGGGGCGAAACCCCGACTGCTCTCGCGATGTCCTCGACGGTCGTCGCATCCAGCCCGCGCTCGACCGTAAGCCGTCGCGCCGCCAGACAGAGATCGAGCTCGGTCTGGCGTTTCTTCTGCTCCCGCAACCCAATCGGGCGCTCGTCCTTGGACACGTCCGCCAAAGTAGCACAAACTGCAATTTTTCAGAAACTGCAAGTTCTGGCCGCGCGGCGCCACCCCGACGCCGAACGCCTCGCGGATCGCGCGGCCAGCAGGACATTGCATTCGGAGGCGAACCGTCAGTTACACGCAACTCGGCCGGACGTCGAGTCAGGAATCCACCGGATACTCGAATACCCTTGGCAGGGACTGGAATTGCGAACTTCCTGCCGCGCCGCTCCGGCAACCGGCCGCACGCCAGGGCATACAATCCGCATCAGCAGCTCAGCCGGCCGGTGCCACCGGATCTACAGAAAATCCCGTGGTCGCGAACAACCATACTGAAAATGACAAATTCGAGCGAAGCCGAAAATCGTTGCAATGGAGGCGGAACCTGCTATTCACGGCCGATAAGTATGGCTGCGAATGCGTCGTCCTCAGCAGCGACAAAAGGCGTAAGCTCAATCCGGTGTCGATAACATCGAAATGTCGATGAACAAGTAGTAGGCGACGGCGAAAAGATGCCGAGTCGACCGAACATCCCACGCCAGAATTGTCGACTCGACACAGCGACCGAGGAGGCAGCATGACAGTGGTCCAGAACTTCATCGACGGCAAGCTCGTCGACTCGGTCGGTGGTGCGACCATGGCGCTCGTCGACCCTGCCACCGGTGATCGGTACGGCACTGCCCCGGCGTCCGACGAACAGGACATCGATAACGCCTACGCAGCTGCGGCCCGGGCGTTCGAGGACTGGAAGCGCACGACGCCGTCGCACCGGCAGAAAGCGCTGTTGGATTTCGCCGACGAGTTGGAGACCGTCGCCGACGCGTTTGTCGCGGCGGAGGGTCGCAACACCGGCAAACCGAACCACATCACCTCGGCCGCGGAGATCCCGCAGATACTGGACCAGACCCGGTTCTTCGCGGGGGCGGCACGGGTACTCGAGGGCAAATCGGCCTGCGAGTACCTGGCGGGCCATTCATCGTGGATCCGCCGGGAGCCGATCGGCGTCATCGGGCAGGTGACGCCGTGGAATTACCCGATGATGATGGCAATCTGGAAATTTGTTCCCGCGATCGCGGCAGGCAACACCGTGGTCATCAAGCCGAGCGACACCACCCCGGTGACGACTGTGATGCTGGCCGAACTCGCCGCCAACCACCTGCCACCGGGCGTACTCAACGTGGTCACCGGTGACCGGGTGACCGGTGCGGCGGTGGTGGCACATCCGACCCCGCAGATGGTGTCGATCACCGGTTCG
>FTJU01000028.1_pt2 | contig 21821 bp, 21 predicted proteins | sample 1658961 | NCBI WGS metagenome assembly FTJU01 (sample SAMEA3914878, study PRJEB12502) | metagenome | biome: forest; material: soil | place: USA | collected 2012-03-12 | depth 0.3 m | reverse complement strand
CCCCCCCCCCCCGCCGATATCGCGCGCCGGCCGCGCTCGGACTACGTCGCAAACCTGGTCGGGCTCAATCTATTTCGCGGTACCGCGAAATAGATTGAGCCCGACCAGGTTTGCGACGTAGTCCGAGCGCGGCCGGCGCGCGATATCGGCGGGTGGGCCTTGCTGAACGATGGCGCCGTCTTCGAGGATGACGAGTCGGTCGGCCAGCACCATGGCATCGAGCGGGTCGTGGGTGACCAGGACCGTGTGCCCGGAGTAGTCGCTCAGGTGGTGGGCCAGGTCGGCGCGAACCTGGAGGCGGGTGCTCGCGTCGAGCGCGGCGAGGGGTTCATCGAGCAGCAGCAGTTGCGGGTCGGTGGCCAGGGCTCGGGCCAGCGCAACGCGTTGTGCTTGACCGCCGGAGAGTTCGCGCGGTGTGGCGTGCGTGTGGTCGCGCAGTCCGACACGGTGGAGCCAGTCCGCGGCTTGTGCGCGGGCCCGGGCACGGCGCATACCGCGGGCACGCAATCCGAAGGCGACGTTCTCGAGCGCCGAGAGGTGTTGGAACAGAAGGTAATCCTGGAATACGACACCGACTCGGCGGTGCTCGGCCGGGACGAAGACCGCGGGCGGGTCATCCCAGATCTGGTCGGCGACGGTGATGCGTCCGCCGGTGAGTGGCGCGAGCCCGGCCAGAGCCCGCAACGCAGTGGTTTTCCCCGCGCCGTTGGGGCCCAGCAGTGCCACGACCTCGCCGGGTTCGGCGGTCACGGCGATATCGAGACGGAAGCGTTGCCGTTCGACTCGCAGGTCGGCCCGCATTGTCATACAGCTCCTCGAATCCAGCGTTCCCGCAGGGTGAGCAGGACAGTCACCGACACCGCGAGCAAGACCAGACTGAGCACGATCGCGGCGTCGGGCTCGGTTTCCAGGGCGAGGTAGACCGCCAGTGGCATGGTGGTCGTCTTCCCGGGAAAGTTGCCCGCGAAGGTGATCGTCGCACCGAACTCGCCCAGGGCCCTGGCCCAGCACAGGACACCACCGGCGATCACGCCCGGCAGGACCGAGGGCAGTGTGACGCGGCGGAAGATATACCAGGGTGTGGCGCCGAGCGTGGCCGCGGCTTCCTCGTAGCGGGTGTCCGCGGCCCGCAGCGCGCCTTCGACCGAAATCACCAGGAACGGCATGGCCACGAACGCCTGCGCGACCACGACCCCCGGTGTGGTGAACGGCAGTGACACTCCGGCCCAGTCATAGAGATACTGTCCGATGAGCCCCCGGCGCCCGAAGACCAGCAGCAGCGCGACACCACCGACGACCGGCGGCAGCACCAGTGGCACCGTCACCACCGCACGGATCAAACCCCGCCCCGGCACCTGCGCGCGGGCCAGCAGCCACGCCAACGGAATCCCCAGCAGCAGGCAGATCACGGTCGCCATCGACGCGCAGATCAGTGAAAGGCGCAGTGCTTCACCGACTTCGGGACTGGACAGGCGGTCGGTCAGCGTCGGCCACGGTGCACGAACCAGCAGGCCGACGAGTGGGACGACCAGGAAGGCCAACGCACACACGGCGGGCAGCATCAAGACGACCGGTCGTCGTCGATGTGCTGCCCGCCGCCGTGCCGAGGCTCCGATCACCGGCACCATTCGGCCTGAATCACGAGGATGATCATGGGGTGTCGAATCCGGCCGCGGTGAAGACCTGCTTGGACTTGTCGGACTTGATGAAGTCGACAAACGCCGTGGCCGCCGCGGCGTTCGGGGCCTTGGCCAGCGCGGCAATCGGATAGGTATTGACCGCCTTGATCGACTCCGGGAAGTCGATGCCCTCCACCTTGTCACCGGCGGCCTGCACATCGGTGCGGTATACCAGCGCGGCGTCGACCTCACCCAGGGTCACTTTGGTGAGCACGGCCTTCACGTCCTGCTCGCGTGTGTCGGGCTGCGGGGTGATCCCAGCGACCTCGAAAGCCTTCCTGGCGGCGGCACCGCAAGGCACCTGTTCCGCGCACAGCGCGAGCTTGGGCTCGGTCTTGCCGAAGTCGGCAAGCCCGGTGATGTGCCCGGGATTGCCCTTGGGTACTGCGATCTCCAGTCGGTTGCTGACGAAAGTGGCAGGCTGGCCGGTGATATCGCCAGTGTCGACGACCTGCTGCATATTGGCCGGTGCCGCAGAAGCGAACACATCAGCGGGTGCACCCTGCTTGATCTGTTCGGCCAGCGCCGAGCTCGCACCGAAGCTGTACACGACCCTCACGCCGGGATGGGCGGCCTCGAAGTCCTTGCCCAGCTTGGTGAAGGTCTCGGTCAGCGATGCCGCAGCGAACACCGTCACCGTGCCCTTGATCTGGTTCGATCCGGCCGGGGTGCTTGCTTTGTCATCGGTGCCGCATCCGGACAGGCCCGCCGTGACGGCGAAGGCGGCTACCGTCGCGCCGAGCATGCGGAATTTCTTCATCCTCATCAGCTTTCTGGTATTTCGACCACGACATGGGTCGATTTGACCGAGGCGACAGCGACGGTGCCGACCTCGAGACCGAGCTCGTCGACCGACTCCCGGCTGACCAGCGACACCAGCCGGAACGGTCCGGCCTGCATCTCGACCTGCGCCATAACCGTGTCCTTGACGATGCGGGTAACGATGCCGCGCATCCGATTGCGCGCCGAGGCCGCGACGGTGACGCCCGGCTCAGCGGATTCGGCATAGGTACTACGCAGCACCTCGGCGAGGTCCTGACCACGCACGCCTTTGCGACCGTTGTCCAGTCGGACCTCGGTCAGCCGCCCCGAGTCGATCCAACGGCGCACGGTGTCATCGCTGACCCCCAACAGCGCCGCCGCTTCACTGATCCGCAAGTTCGTCACGATAGGCAGCATATTGCCGTATGTGCGGTGCCCGCGCCTCCGTTGGCCCGCAAGAACTCTCTTGATCTGGCGCACGGGCACGATTCGAGTGCGATCGCGATCAGGGGCAGCGTCGAGGGTGGTGGCGGTATGCGACGCGCCCGACCCACCGCATTCGATGCCCGGCCCCATGTCGCCGGTAACGGTTCTTCGCGTGGGCGTCCTCGGCATTAGTGGGTTGGGATGCAGCGACACTTGCAGGACGTCGCCGGACTCGCTCGCGGCGACCAGGACGTGCTGCGTGGCCGGTTCGTCAGGCGCGTGCCCGGCGCACGGCTCGTCCAGCGCGTCATCGGGCGGGCGACCGAGCCGATCAGCGATCTCGGCTTCCGAGGTTCCGATGGCCGCAGTCAGCTCAGCCGTCCCGCGCCGCGCGGATCAGTTGCGGCCGAGCCAAGTCCTGTCGATCACAGCAGCCCACGCGGCACGCACCAGGACCTCGGTCGGCTCGTCCCATCACGCGGGTTCCTACTCGGCATGCTTGGCGCCGGGCAACGGCATCCCAGTCGTAATCCAGGTCGATCAGGACCCACGCGAGACCCGCTGAGTTCGGTCCACAGCGGTCGCCGCTTCTTCAGGCGCGGGCACGTTCACGGGCCAACGCGCGGTCGCGCTGTTGCTCGAAGCGCGGGATCTGTACCTGCTCCATATCGTCGAGAAACACCGCCAACCGTTCGCGTACCTGTTCCCCCCGCGCGCTGAAATCGGTGCGGCCGAACAGATTCCACTGCCGAAGCACCGGTTGCAGCACCTCTTCGAGATGTTGACGCAGATCATAGACACCGTGCTTGGCCATCAGCACACCGTTACGGCGGAAGTTCGGCATCCCGGCCCCAGGCATCCGGAAGTTCTCCACGATATCGGCGATCGCCTCGATCGCCTGATCCGGCACCAGATCCAGCGCCGCGCCGCAGACGCTGCGATAGAAGATCATATGCAAGTTCTCATCGGCGGCGATGCGCTGCAACATCTTATCGGCGATCGCATCGTTGCACACCCGGCTGGTATTGCGGTGGGTGACCCTGGTGGCCAACTCCTGAAAGCTGACGTAGGCAACCGAATGCAGGAATCCGGCACCGCTGTCCACATCGGCCGCGCCGGCTCTCGGGGAGAAGCCGTTGGTCATATGCACCATTCTGGCCTGTTCCAATGCGACCGGATCGACGCCACGGGTGACTACCAGATAGTCGCGAATCACGGTGCTGTGCCGCATTTCTTCGGCGGTCCAGCGGCCCACCCAGGTGCCCCAGGCACCGTCGCGGGAGAAGTTGTCCGATATTTCGCGGTGATAGGAAGGCAGATTGTCCTCGGTGAGCAGGTTCGTGATCATCGCTGCCTTGGCGACCTCGCTGAGCGAGGATTGCTCTGCCGCCCAATCGACTCCGCCCAGCACGGCGAAGTTGCGGCCCTCATCCCATGGCACGTAGTCGTGCGGGTGCCAATCCTTGGCCATCGACAAATGCCGATGCACACAGTCCTCGGCCATCGGCTCCAACTCGGCCAGGATTTCGCGCTGGGTCAGATCACGCGTCAATGCTGCTGCCCACCTTTCGGTTTCGATGAGTGCTCTACCAATGACAGTTCTCGGGCCGATGTCGATCGCGTTGTTTGGGCCCTCGTCGATCCATGACCTTCGCATCCGAGGATGCATTCGGGATCGATCGAAGCCGACCAGCTCAACGAACCGGCAAGCGGTGAGCAATACGTTGCCGGTGAGCACGATTCGAGCGAACACCGCCCAAGCCGGCAACCACATCCCGCCATTGGATCCAGTTCCACACTCCGCCGGGACAACTCGCCCCCGCCTCGTGGATCCGATCACCAACGGTCCGCTCCTCTCACCGACAACACGGTGTCTCTACCTCGCGCCGACTCACCTACCCTTTGCGGCCCGAATCTGTCGGCTCCCATGCCATCACCAGACCACTCGACCGCCCAGGGCCGAAAGGCCCAGCGACCCAGGGACCCAATACTCTTCTATTCGAGGTCTGGGAAGAACCACACCCCACAGACACACCCGCACCAGCAGACCAGACACCCGCCCCCGAGTGCGGCCATACATACGCAGCACAGATCTCAGAGCACGGCTTCGGCGTAGCCACCGATCCGCAACAACCCGGCGGAAGTCAGCGCGTCATAGCCGCGTACAAGCGTTGTCACGACTTCGGTTTCGATGTTCTGCCGGTGCCGTCGAGCGTGCGGACATCGCGCTGCAGACGCGCATGTTGTACCGGCTGATGGGCGGCGGCCGCTACGGCGATCCGCGCGACTGGGAGCCGACCCTCGCCTGGACAACAAGATCGCCGAGCCGCTCGGCCTGCCGCAGCGGGTCCCCACGCCGATTCATCCCTGAGCTCAGCGACCGACCGGTCGGGTCACACTGTGGCGCAACCCTCATCCGCCAGCCCGCCGGCGGGCTCGGATCGGCTCCCCCTCGCACCGTGGAGATTGCGGTTCAGCCCTTGCGCACCACGATCATCGGGCACTCCCCCATCGAACGCGCCGGTTGAATATTCGACCGCGTGGCGGTGCGGCACCGGAACGGCCGGGTCACAGTCGAGTGTAGTTCGCTTGGTCCTGTTCGAACGCTGTCAGAATCTGCGGTGTCAGAGTCAGACGAGTGTTTGCGACGGCGGCCAGGTAGTCCTCGAGGTCGGCGGGTTCGCTCGTTTCCTCGCGTATCGCGCGTTCGAATGCCGACTGGCCCCCGGCACGGGCGGCGTACTCGATGTCCGCAGGGGTGAAGTGCGCGGTGGCGTGCGCCAGGTGGTCGAGGTCGATGGATTCGGCTGCGGGGCCGAGGTAGCGCTGCCAGATCGTTTTGCGTGCGGGTTCGTCGGGCGGACCGATCGGAATGACGTAGTCGAAGCGGCCCGGCCGCAGGAACGCCGAATCCAGGGATCGGACCGAGTTGGTCGCGCAGATCAGCAACCGGCTGTAGTCCTCTCGGAATACCGGGATCAGTTTGAGCAGCTCGTTCGTCACTCCATGCGCCGGACTGGTTGCGGTCCCCTCGCGCGCACCCGCGATTTCCTCGACCTCGTCGATGAACAACAGCAGTTCGTCGAGCTCGCTCAAGTCCGCGAACACCTCACGCAAAGTGGCCGCGAGCCCACCGGTTCCCGTCGCGGCCAGCCGAGACGGGAACAACTCCACGAACGGCCACTCGAGCCGTGAGGCGACCGCTTTCGCGAAACTGGTCTTTCCGGTGCCGGGCGGCCCGAACAAGATCACACTCTTGGGCGGCCGAACCCGATAACGCTCGGCCACATCCGGGTTAGCCAGCGGCAACACGATCCGCCGTTCGATGATTTCTTTCTCCCGGTCCATCCCCGCCATCGACTGCCACAACCCGGGTGGCAGCAGCCGACCGCCCAGCTCGGCCAGCAAACTGGACTGCGAGGGTGCCAGCGGCTCGACCAGTTCGTAATAGAGGAGACCGGTCCTGCGCAGATAGCCGGAATTCTCGAACGCGACCGACCCGGTGGCGCCCTCAGGAACAAGCGTGCAGATCCGCCGCACACCATCCGCGCGCAGACGCCGCTCCAGCTCGGTCAGCAACGCACTGCCGATACCGCGTCGACGCCACTGCGCACCCAGCGCCACCAGCAGGACCCACGCACGCTCGCCCTGGACCTGCGCGACCGCCATGCCGACGATCTCCTCGCCCACCTCGGCCACCACCGCCGGCTGCCCCGCCCGCGCGGACGCCAATACCTCGGCCAACGCGAACACCGGCTCACCTTCGGTGGCCATACGACTCTGCTCCCAGATCTCAATCGATTGGTCGAGATCGGCGTCACGAAATTCGCGCAGTCGCCATGCCGGCATACACACCTCCAACCGCCATCGAAGGGTGGGTGAACTGCAGCTGCTCCCAGTAAAACACCTACAGCCGGTCGGCACTACCGTGCGAGAAAGTGCCAGCCGAGCCATGCCCACACGAGCACCGCGGCGATTCTCGCGGTCCGAGTACGGATGAGGTACGCGATCGTCTCCCCCACAGTCGCGACCAGGTCCCGGCGGATATGCGTGAACGCAACCGCGCCGAGCGTGGCCGCGAGCAGCAGTACAAACCCGCCGACGACGATCTCCCGATCGCTCATCTCGACACCAACCACCAGCCGAAACCCAGCCACACCAGCCACCCGGCGAACCGTAGCGGCCACTGCTCCAGTGCGGGATCGAGTAGCGTCGACAATGTCGGGTGCTCGTAGCTCGGCTGGGTCCAATCCGGTTGCCGCGCAAATGCATTCAATTCCCAAGCCGACACCGTGACGAGTAGCGTCGACCAGACCACCACGCCGCGCCGCAGTCGGGCGGTGCGTGATGTCCGCACGGGTCTCGCGCGGCAGGCCAGCAGGAAAGCCACAACCACCGGAACAACCACCAGTGCAGTTGCCGACCAGCTGAACGGTCGGGTGGCTGCTCCACCCGCCGCCAGCACGGCACCGACGACCAGTAGCGGCACGCGCCGCCGGACTGGTGGTTCCGAGCGCGCCGGTTCCCTTGTCACATTCGCAGGATAGGGCGCTGGGTGGCACGCTCGACGTAACCTGCGAATCACTGTATTCGGTGGCTCGCTGATCGGCAGGTCGAGAGTCTGTTCCGCGCGGGCTTTGCGGGCCGTGGAATCGCTGACCGGCTATCCGAAATTTTGATCAGGTTTTGGCGTCATTCCGATTGTTCGGACCTAGATTTCGGATTCATTGGTGACGTCTGGTGTTCCGTGGGTCCTCGGGCGGTGCGGCGGTCGCCCGCCGCGCCCAACTGCGTTCCAACGGTAGGGGCGAGGGAATGCAGTCCGCTGCGTATGCGCTCGGTCGTCATCCCGCGACTGTGGCGGAGGTACCTTGGGGGGCATGCGCACCGATGGAGATTCCTGGGATATCAATACCAGTGTGGGATCTACGGCCTTGTTCGTCGCGGCAGCTCGCGCGTTGGGCGGCCGTGCGCCCGATGCGCCGGCGCAGGACCCGTTCGCCGAGTTCTTCGTGCGAGCCGCGGGCGGGGAGTGGGCCGACCTGCTCGACGGTCGAGTGCCCGACCATCCGTTGCTGACCCCCGAATTCGGCCTTCAGTTCCAGCAGCATCAGGTCGCCCGCACACGGTACTTCGACGATTACCTTCACGCCGCCGCGGCCGCAGGACTGCGGCAGGTGGTTATCCTCGCGGCCGGCCTGGACGCCCGCGCGTACCGGCTGCCGTGGCCCGATGGCACCGTCGTCTACGAGCTGGACCGGCCGCAGGTGCTGGAGTTCAAGCGCGAAACTCTCGCGCAGGCCGGGCTCGAGCCGATCGCCGAGCGCCATGAGGTACCGGTGGACCTGCGTGAGGACTGGCCGAAAGCGTTGTGCGACAGCGGCTTCGATCCCGCCCTGCCGACCGCGTGGCTGGTGGAGGGCCTGCTGATCTATCTTTCGCCAGCGGCGCAGGACCAACTGTTCGACGCCATGGTTTCGCTCAGCGTGCCCGGCAGCCGGGTCGCGATCGAGCAGATGGACCCGATGCCTCCGGACGTTGCCGCCGCGATGGCCGAGCAGGGCGACGCGGGCTCGGACTGGGTGCGGTTGATCTACAACGACCCCCGCAGTGAGGCCACCGAATGGTTCACCAACCGCGGTTGGACGGGCGAGCGCGTCTACCTCAACGACTACATCCGCGACCTCGGCCACACTCCGCCCGCCGAGCAGTCATTGATCAACCTGGTCACCGTCGTGCGGCCTCGAGCCGGTTTGCACTGACCAGTTCGGGCCGGCCGACCGTGTGACCGTACTGGTCTCGCGGAGCGTACATGACCGGCATGCACGAGAAGCGGATCGATCGCGGAACGGTGTCGGTTGTGCCACGGATCGGTGGAGATGCCGGTCGTTGGTATCCCGGCAGGCGCGTCGCTGCCACATGCTGGCGGAGAGAGGTCGGCCCTGCACCCAGCGAAGGGAGATACCCGGTGGCATTGGGACGTCGTCGCCTGCTGATCGGTTTCGCCGGGACGGGTGGCCTCGCCCTGGCCGGATGCGCGCAGTGGGAATCCGCACCCCCCAAACCCGCGACAGTGCGATTCGATCCCCCCACCGGCACCAACGACGTCGATGCGCGCACCCCCGGTACGGTCACGGTCACCGACGGGACGCTGCGGTCGGTCGAATGGATCGATGAAACGGGCAGATCGCTGCCGGGTGCCTCGGCACCCGATCATCGAAGCTGGACCAGCGCCGAACCACTCGGCTATGGACACACCTATACCGCGAAGGCCGTGGCTCATGGCGAAACCGGCGACGTCACAGCGACCACAACCTGCACCACGGTACAACCGCAACAGCTGATCGACGTCTCCCTGCGCTCCGCCAATCTAGTCGAGTTGACCGAAAACGACACCTACGGAGTAGGTTTCGTGCTTGTCGCCCATTTCGACGAACCCGTCGACCGCGCGGCCGCGGAACCCCACCTGAAAGTCACCACCGAGCCCGCCGTCACCGGCGCCTGGTACTGGCTCGACGATCAGAACGCACACTGGCGGCCCGAGTACTATCACGCACCGGGAACCAGGATCACGATCGCGGCCGAACTCTTCGGCCGTGCACTGGGTGAGGGGCGCTACGGCCTGCGCGACCAGCGGGTATCGGTGATCATCGGCCCCGCACACGTCGCGATCGCCGACGACAACACCAAACAGATCGAGGTCTTCGACAACGGAAATCTGGTGCGCACCATGCCCACATCGATGGGCAGAGGCGGCACCGCGGTCATCGGCGGCAGATTCATGTCGTTCTGGACCCGCCCCGGCGTATACACCGTGCTGGACCGAAAAGATCCGGTGATCATGGACTCCGCCACCTACGGCCTGCCCAGCACCTCCGGGCTCGGCTACCGCACGAGCATCAACCATGCGGTCCGAATCAGCCACGACGGAATCTACGTGCACGAACTGGCCGCAAGCATGTGGGCCCAAGGCAACACCAACGTCTCACACGGCTGCCTGAATATCTCCCCCAACGATGCCGCATGGTTCTACGACTTCGTCATCGCTGGCGACGTCGTCGAGGTCCGCAACACCGGCGGCGACCCCCTCGACATCTGGCAGAACGGCGACTGGAGTATCCCTTGGTCCGACTGGCTTCGCGGCGGCACCCACACATGACACGCAAGGGCAGGCCACCGAATTCCATCTCGGCGACCCGCACCCAATGGACCTCGCCAGCCCTATCAAAGCGGGTGACCTGCGCAAACCTGAGACCTATCCGCGTAGTCTCCCCTGTCCCGACCAGCTACACAGGATGCTTATCGCGTTCCAGGCGACCCCACAGATGCTCCCCATGAGCCCGCTGTCTACTTACATCGCAGCCAGGCGCCGCGTCAACGGGCACCGACGCAACAGTAGTGCGGCGGCGCGCAGCAGGCGCTGCAGTGTGGTCGTGCCGAGCCGCCAACGTCGGCGGCATATAACACAGTATGGGAGAGACGTCCAGGACGGCATCGGGTCCTGAATGTGACGCGCCGTCGCGTTGCGCGACACCTCGCTCGGTAACGCCCGGATCGCCGTCATGCCAGCGGGTCCCCGAGCGCGTCGTTCGGCACGAGATCCCGCCGTGCCGGGATCGAAGGTCCGTTACGAGATCCGGTCGGCCGCAGTCCGATACGCGGCACCATCGGAGAAAGCAATCGAATTTGATCATTGAATTCGCGCACGGAATGAAGATCAAATTGCGTTACCTTGGCAAAATGTGCTGTTAGCCCATTATTAACGGTGATTATTCGCACAATAAGAACAGTGGATTTGCAGATTTCTTCTTCATAACATTTTGAGTGTGCGCCGTGATGGCGTCGTTATCCATCTGTGAAAGGAAGCTCCATACATGTTCTCTCGCAAGGTCGTTGCCGCCGCCACGCTCTCCGCCGCCGCCCTGTTCCTCGGCCCGGCCGCGGTTGCCTCTGCCACTGCCAGCTCCCCCGCCGCCGGTTCTGCGGGCCTGGGTGCGGGTTCGGCCAACGGCTCGTCCTCGGGTTCGGCCGGCTCGTCCACGGGTTCGGCCGGCTCGTCCTCCGGTTCCGCCATGCTCGACTCCGGCAGCTCGGCCGTCGACGGCGGCACCCACGCCATCGTCAACATCATCGATGTGATCACCGGTGTCAGGGACCTGGGCCAGCCCAAGCCCGCCTCCTGATTCGGTCTCGGTAGACCGCCACTTCGTCCGTGTCGCCCCGCGATGCCGGATTTCTATTGTGCCGCTACGCTGCGCATCGGTGGGTACGCGCTATTCCAGTAAATTTGCCAGTACCAAGCCGGTTATTTGCCGGCTCGAGTTGCGGAAGCGGTTGGACTCTGACGATTCCGTTTGTCTGCCAACAAGACAGCCCTCCGCGCTGTGCGTCTGGCAATGCCTCGAACATCGGGTTTCGTGCCGTTCCGAGAAACTCGCCGGACGGCACGAAAATTCCGGGGAGAGTTCGAAACGTAGCCCGTCGCGGCGGCAGTGCCTCTGAAAGACCGAACTGGTCCACCGGCAAAGCCAGCACACCCGCGACCTCGAATAGCCGATTACCTGCGTGAAAGCCACCCGAGCCGGGTGTCTTGAAGATCTTGGCCTGCCCGTCGGTGGGTCGGATGATGAGTAGAATCAAGAGATGGCGTTCCTCCGTGAATCCGAGGAACTTTCCGATCTCAGCAAGATCGAGCATCGGGCATCGTCGGTTGCCCAGATGCTGGTCGACCGCATCGCCGCGACTCCTGACGCGCAGGCGTTCCGATTTCTCGAGGGCGAGAGCTGGTCCAGCGTGTCCTGGAGGCAGTTCGGTGAACGCGTCGACATTCTCGCCGCTGGGTTGATCGCCCTGGGAATCCAGTCCGAGGACCGAGTCGCGCTGGTTTCGTCAACACGGTACGAGTGGGTGCTCGCCGATTTCGCCGTGATGTGCGCTGGTGCGGCCACCACCACCGTGTACCCCACCACCAACGCCCCCGGCGTCGCGTTCATTGTCGCCAACTCGGGCAGCCGCGTCGTCGTTGCCGAGGATCAGGCACAGGTCGACAAGTTGATCGAGCACCGTGCCGGGTTGCCCGACGTCCAACAGGTGGTGATCTTCGACGGCGAGGGCGACGGGAACTGGGTGATCACTCTCGACGACCTCGAAGAGCGCGGACGCGGACTGCTTGCTGAATCCCCCGACGCGATCGCCGACCGCATCCGCGGCATCCGGCCCGCGCACCTGGGCAGCATCATGTACACCTCCGGGACGACCGGCACCCCGAAAGGGGTTCGGCTGCCACATTCCGCATGGACGTATAGCGCCGCAGCGATCGACGCGGTGAACGTTCTCAGCCCCGAGGACCTGAACTTTCTGTGGCTACCGCTGTCCCACGCGTTCGGCAAGGTGATGTTGGCGCTTTCACCACTCATCGGCTTTCCCACGGCGATCGACGGCCGGGTGGACAAGATCGTGGACAACCTCACGGTACTGCACCCCACCATCGTGGCGGCCGCACCGCGCATCTTCGAAAAGGCGCATGCCCGTATCGAGGCCATGGTGGCCGACGAAGGCGGGATCAAGAAGAAGCTCTTCGACTGGGCGGTCGGGGTCGGCCTGAAGGTCTCGCGTGCCAGACAGGCCGGCGAGGCTCCGTCGTTGCTGGTTTCGTTGCAGCACGAAATCGCCGACAGACTGGTGCTTTCCAAAGTCCGTGAACGCTTCGGTGGTCGGCTGCGGTACTTCGTTTCGGCAGCGGCCCCCCTGGACCGCGATGTCGCGCAGTGGTTCGACGCGATCGGCATCATCGTGCTCGAAGGCTACGGCCTGACCGAGACCGCCGCCGCCTCGTTCATCAACCGCCCGGGTGCATACCGGTTCGGAACCGTAGGCAAGCCGTTCCCCGGGACCGAAGTCGAGATCGCCGAGGACGGTGAGATCCTGCTCAGGAGCCCCGGTGTGATGAGTGGTTATCACGACCGCCCCGAGGCCACCGCAGAGGCTTTGGATGCGGATGGCTGGTTCCACACCGGCGACATCGGCGAGATCGACGCCGACGGATTCCTGCACATCACCGACCGCAAGAAGGACTTGTTCAAGACCTCACAAGGCAAGTACGTCGCGCCCTCGGCGATTGCCGCCACTTTCAAGGGAATGTGCCCGTACGCAGCGGAATTCATCGTCTACGGCGAGACACGACCCTATTGCGTCGCATTGGTCGGCCTCGACACCCAGAGCATTACCGAATGGGCCGGCAAGCACGGTCTGGCGGACAGACCGCTCGGCGAAATCGCGCGGGACGAGAAGACCCATGACGTGATCGCCGCCTACGTCGACCACCTGAACACTCAACTCAATCGCTGGGAACAGATCAAGAATTTCGACATCATCGACCACGAACTGTCCGTCGAGGCTGGTGATCTCACACCGAGTATGAAACTGCGCCGCAAGATAGTCGTCGAGAACCTCGCCGACAGCATCGACGCCCTCTATCACTGACGCCGATCGATGCGCCACTGCGCGAGCGGTTTTCGACGCCGTGCCGAGATCCGGTGCTCAGTCAGGCCGACACGATTTCGAAAACCGGATGGGTGCGGGCGTTGTCGAGGATCGGACATGCATCACATGTGGCCGAGCCGTTGCCCCGCCGAGTGTTTGCAGTCAGGGCCGTTGATGCCTGGTTTATCCCGGTTGTGAACCCAATCTGCCTGCTGGGCTGCAATATCGAGGCCAGGAAGCGTAGTAGGCGGTGAGTTGCCGTGACATAACCAGCGATATCGATAACAATGCCGCCCATGACGGTGGCGGCGAGCGGCGGATTGATGGATCGGCGGCCCGATCGGGCGCCAGCTGCGACACCGCGCGGGAGATTTCGCCCCGACATCGAGGGGTTGCGCGCAGTCGCCGTACTGGCCGTCGTGCTATTTCATGCGAACATGCCCGGGGTCGAGGGAGGATTCGTCGGTGTCGACGTCTTTTTCGTCATTTCAGGCTTCCTCGTTACCGGAATCCTCTGGCGGGAAACGGCTTCCGCTGACGGTATCGGGCTGAGCCGGTTCTACGGAGCGCGGGCCCGCCGCCTGCTGCCTGCGGCGGGTGTCGTGGTGGTTGCCACCGCGATCGGCGCGGCCGTACTGCTGCCGCCGCTGCAGGCTCGCCAGGTCCTCGGCGATGGCATCGCCAGCGCCTTGTACTCCGGAAATTATCGACTCGCGTTGCGCGGCACGGACTATCTGGCCGGCGACACCCTTCCGTCCCCGTTTCAGCACTTCTGGTCGCTCGGTGTGGAGGAGCAGTTCTATCTGTTGTGGCCCGCACTGATCGCTGCCACGGCCTGGTTCGCGCGGCGGCGCCGAATCGGATCGGCCGTTGTGTTCCCGTACCTGGTCGTTCTCGCGGTCGTCGTCGCGCTCTCCTTCACGATCTCGCTGATCTGGACCCGCACACTGCCACCGTGGGCGTTCTTCTCGCTGCCGACACGGTCCTGGGAGCTGGGTGTCGGCGGCATGATCGCGCTGTCGGTCGGTGCGTGGTCACGGTTGCCGAAATCGATCGCCGCCCCTGCCGGATGGATCGGGCTGGCCCTGATCGTCGCGGCATGCACCCATCTGAACGAGAAGACACCGTATCCGGGCACCGCGGCCCTGTTGCCCACTGTCGGCACCGGCCTGGTGATCGTATCGGGTTGTGTGGAAACACGATTCGGGGTCGGTCGCGGACTGACATTGCGTGCGATGCGGGCGATCGGCCGCATATCGTACTCCTGGTATCTGTGGCACTGGCCGGTGTTACTGCTGGCACCGCGCGTGCTCGGTCACGAGCTCGGACTGGGTGGCTCGATAGGCGCTGTGGTGATGGCGGGCGGCCTAGCCATGCTCACGTTATGGCTGTTCGAGAATCCGGTCCGCTTCGCCGCGCCGTTGCGCAAGTCGGCCGCAGGTAGCCTCGCCTGTGGCGGGGCGATCACCGCGGTCGCCAGTGGTATGGTGCTCACGCTGCTGGTGCTCATTCCCGCCCCGGTCGGCCATGGCGCGGCGGCCCCGTCTCTAACACTCGCCACGCCGACCGCACCGGCCACTTCCAGCACCGACGCGCGTGACGCGGCGATCCGGCAGCTGACCGCGCAGACGCAGACCGCGGTCATTGCCTCGGCCGAAATCCGAGCTGTCCCTTCGAATCTCACCCCCACGCTGGCCGATGCGCCCGGCGACAAGGCGGCTGTGTTCGTCGACGGCTGCGTGCGATCGTGGCGTGAGGTGGGGCAGGCAGAGTGTGCCTCCGGCGATCCGGACTCGGCCACCACAGTGGCTCTGGTCGGCGATTCCCACGCCGCGATGTGGCAGCCGGCGTTCGAGCCGATCGCCGCTCAGCAGCACTGGCGGCTGGAGACCATGGCCAAGGTCACCTGCCCGTTGCTCGGCTTGCCCATCACGAGCCCCTACCTCGGCCGGGAATACACCGAATGCGAGCAGTGGCGGGGCCAGATCCTGACCCGGTTGCGGGCCGAACGCCCGCGACTGATCGTTGTGAGCATGTCCCGCCGCTACGGCGCCGATTTCGGCTTCGTCTCGTACGACCAGACCTGGATCGAGAGCCTGAACCGCCTGGTTGGCGACCTGCGAGCAACCGGAGCGGCGGTGCTCGTGCTCGGGTCGATCCCCGATCCGCATACCACCGTGCCGGTGTGCCTGTCCGAACACATCGACAATGCCGCGGCATGCACGCCAGCACGGCCGGCCGCGGTCAACGACGCGGGTATCGCGGCCGAGCAGGCGGCAACCATTGCAGGCGGTGGCCAGTACGCCGATCCGACCTCGCTGTTCTGCACAGCCGCCCGCTGTCCCCTCATCATCGGTGACAACCTAGTGTACCGCGACGACAATCACCTCACCGTCAGTTACGCCAGAACACTCGGACCAGTCATCGCCGCACTCGCTGACCGTGCGCTCGCCGACGGCTGAGCCGGCCACGCAGGTCGGCGCTCGATCTATTGCTCGTTCCGCTGGTGCAGTCGCGGGGTCTGTCCAGTTAGTGGTGTAAATCGGTTCGGGTAGTTGCTATTTCCGTCCGGCGGACACGCGTCCGTCGAAGGTCATGTCGAAAGCGTTCAACGCCCTGATCCAGCGGCTGGTCCAGCGCTTGCGGCCGGCGCCGGTTGGATCCAGGGCCATGACGGCCAGATAGATGCACTTCAGGGCGGGGCAGTTTCGTTCGGGAAGTGACCGCGAGCCCGCACTCCTCTGCGGATGCGGGCGTTGATGGACTCGATCGCGTTGGTGGTGCAGACGACGCGTCGAATCTCGGTGTCGTAGGCCAGAAATGGTGTGAACTCCGTCCACGCGGCCGTCCACAACCACACGATCGCCGGATACCGTGATTCCCACCCGGATGCGTCAAACCCGCGAGATCATCGGCGATGCCGAACTTTTCGTCGACGCCAACGGCGCGTACGGCCGCAAGCAGGCGATTCGCGTGCTGCGGCGCGCCGCTGATCTGGACGTGCGGTGGTTCGAGGAGCCGGTGTCCTCCGACGATCTCGATGGGCTGCGCGAGGTCCGCGCGCCGACGTCGCGGCGGGCGAATATGGTAGTGATCTGACCTATTTCCGGCGGATGTGTCAGACGGGCGCGGTGGATTGCCTGCAGGCCGATGCGTCTCGCTGTGGCGGCGTCAGCGAGTGGTTGCGAGTCGCGGCGGTGGCCGCGGCCCACAACCTGCCCTTGTCCGGGCATTGCGCGCCGCATTTGCACACGCACGCGGCAGCGGCGATCCCGAATCTTCGGCATCTGGAATGGTTTCACGACCACGTCCGCATCGAATCGATGGCTTTCGACGGGACGCTCGATCCTCACGGGGGCGTCATCCGCCCCGATCCGACCGCACCGGGGCATGGCCTGACCCTGCGTGAGTCGCAGATCGAACGTTTCCGAGTGAAATAGCCCTCAACGAATTACACGGTCAGCGCCGCCCCGGCACCCTCGTAGCGAGGTCATCGCCCGTCAAGTCCTCGACCAGCCGGCCGAGCATCAGATCAAGGGAAACGTGCTGCGAGTCGTGGATTTCGACGTCCACCAAGCGGCACCGCCGATGAGGGACCCGGTGATCAACGGCCCGTGCTGCGAGCACATATCACGCAAGCCGACATCGCCCTGCCATCGGTAACGGTGGGCTCGACATGTCAGTGCTGCCAGGTCGGCGGCTACCGGGCGCTGTGGCGACGTTTGCGGTGGCTGGTGTCGCACAGCGGATAGATTGCGGAACGGCGGCACAGGCACAGCGCCACCACGCATCTGTCGCAGTGGATGGTTCGCCCGTCGTCGGTGACGAGGTCTACCGGCCCTTCGATGAGGGCCGGGCCTTCGGCGGTGTAAGTGATCGTCCGCCGGTTATCGTCGGGGTCGGTCGGCATGGATGACCACCAGTTCCTCGTGTTGTTGTCCGGGGTGGATGAGCTGGCGGGCGGTCAGCCACTCCGCACGACGACGCAGTACCGGGCCGAACGGGATGCTCGTTCTGGCCACTACCGCGGTTTTGAGTCCACCCTGGCGCAGGCGGGTCAGTGTGGTGTCGGTGCCGCACAGTGCCGAATGCACCATCAGCAGCATTCCGGTGCCCGACAGCAATTCCGGAGCCAGCCGGCACAGGGCATCGATCGCCGAGCGGCCGTCGTGTCCGGCGTCCCAGCATCGCGCGATACCCCGTGGCGGTGTTTCGGCCGCGGTGGGCACATAGGGCGGATTGGTGACAATCACATCGAAGCGCCTGCCGCGCAGTACTTTTCGGAAGTCACCGAGGATCAGTTCGATATCGAGCCCGCGTACCCGGCTGTTGAGCCACGCCGCGGCCAATGCGGACCGCGAGATGTCCACGGCGGTCACCGATGCGGCGCGGGCGGCGCGGGCGGACTGGATGGCCACCACCCCGGTACCGGTGCACACATCCAGCACCCGACTGTGCCGCGGCACCCCGGCCTGGTGCAGCGCGTGCACCAACAGCCGGGTATCGGCCTGTGGCCGGTACACACCGGGCGGGCAGATCAACATCATGAAGACGGGATAACCACGAATTCGCTGCTCAATCCCCCACCCAGCTTTTCCTGCTTGGCCCCCAAGCCCATGGTCAGTCAGACCGGTGTGACCCGTTGGTGCATGGTCAGCAGCAGATGGTCGAGTTGGGCGCGTCGGTATGGTGGGGCTGCGCCTGGCCGACTCGCGCGATCTGCATCGCGCCCGACCTGATCCCCTGCGGACACGCTGCTCGGCGGCGACAACCGGCCTTGTTCTGGTCGCTGTCATTCGGATACGACCTGGCGACGCATCGGCGGCTTCGGCACGCGCTATCGGGGTACACGGGCGAGGACACCGACTTCGCGTACAAAGCCGCGGCCGTGGGTATCCGGCCTTGCTGGGTGGGCGGCGCCGACGCATATTCGGCATGCCAATGTCGGGGTGAACCGGTGCTGCGGGCCGTGGCCGCGGCCCAGGTGCCCGCGCTGGTGTGCGCCTCCTCGGTAGGCCCGTACTCGCCCTGCGTCGATGATCGGCCGGTTCCGGAAAGTTGGCCGACCGCGGCTGGCCAGCCGTCGGATACATGCGGGAGAAAGCCTATGTCGAGCGGCTGCTCGACCGCTTCGAGGCGGAGAACCCGCAGCGCCGGGTAGTAGGGATGCGGCCCGCGTTCACCGTCCGTCGGGAGACCGCAAGCCGGTAGTGCACGTTGTTCGTCGGGCCGTTATTGCCCAATCGGCTGGTACGTCCGAATCTCGTTCTCGTGCTTCCGATTCCCAGTGGCCTGCGATGCCAAGCCGTGCACAGCAGCGATATCGCCATGAATGCTATTGTGCCCTAGGTGATTTCAACACAGAACCTCGTCTCCCGCTGTCATCCGCTGCCGGCCGGGACGGCTGCGCGCAGTCTGAAGAGTGCTGCCGAGACTGTGACTTGTGTCGCCGTCCCACCCAGCCGTGCGTTGAAACGCGCTACCGTTTTTGCTGACCGAAAGACTATTGGTCGCTAGGTATAGAAGACGGTGTGGCTGTGTGGCCGGGGGAGGAAGTCGTCATGGCGAGCGAGCATGTAGCGGCGATCGAGGCGGAGCTCGTGGCGATGCGGTCCGATCACGAGCGGCTGGTGTGGGAGGGACCACCGTGGTCGCTGGCAAAGTTGTTCAGCACACCGGATTTCGACATCGTCGCCTATTGCCGGGATTTCCGGCCGAACCAGTTCGGTGTGCCCGCGTGCGCGGCCGTCGAATCGTTCTGTCGCGGGCACGGTATCTGGTTGGAGAGCAGCGGCGTCTACTACAACAGCATGACCCCGTATCTGCATCCGGGCGCGGTGACCGCCGAGCGGATGACGATCATCGGGATGTACAACGCGATCCTGTTCTGGCTCAACGACACCGTGGGGCGGGAGAAGTTCGCGCATCTGACGGGTACTCAGCAAAGTGACGCGCGCACCACGGTCGACAGATTGTGTCGATTGCTGGAAACGCAATGCGCGGCAACAGATCCGACACCTGCGGAGGCCGCGACAGCCGAGTTTCTGGCGTTGTTGAGCGCGGATGCGCAGCCATGGTGGCTGCAGCGGTTTCTGGCCTCGACGACAGACCACCTGCACACCGCGATCCAGGACCAGAACGCCCGTGCGCGTGGTGAGTTGGTGGCCGTCGAGGAGTACATCGACCTGCGCGCCCGGGTATCGGGAATGTATCCGGCGATCGCGTTGTGTGAGTTCGGTCGCGACGCTTATCTGCCATGGCAGCGCATCGATGCGACCGGACTCGGACCCGACCTGCGCCGGCTGCGGCGGCTGACGGTGGATATCGGTGCCCTGATGAACGACATGTTCTCCTTCGAGAAGGAGTGCATCACCGACCGCGCGGATTTCAATCTGATCCCGATCTGCCTGCTGAACACTCCCGGGCAGACCCTGGCCGGCGCCGTTGATCAGGCTGGACGGATCGTGCGCGACCGGTTCGTCGAGTTCTGCGTACTGCTACCGGAGGTGGAACGCCGATGCGCAAGACTGACCGACCGCGCACTCGCTGAGCAGGTGGCGTCCCATGTGGAGGATCTGCTTGCCTGTGTGCAGGCGACCTGGGTGTGGCAGAACGTGACCCGCCGGTACAAGGGCGCGTCGATCTTCACCGAAAATCGGGACTACCGCAATTCCGACGACTGGATTGATTCCACGCGGTAGGTTCGATACGTTCCGTGATCGAGTGAATGTGCGGCCGCTGTCGGAGCGGGGTAGTCCGGGCGGCGCAACACGTCAAAGGGTTGCTGGTGGACAACATCGAGCGTGCGGCACTGACTCGCACATGGTGGGACGCGTTGGTTGCCACGGGTATGGCGCCGACCTCACCCGCCCAAGCACAACAGGTGCTGCATGGTCTGATCATCGACCTGCTCGCAGCCCTGCACACTGACCCCTTCGATGCGACGTTGGGTGCACAGGTCGGTCGGGCACTGGTCGCGGAGGAATGGACCGATCCGCAGGTACCGGCGTTGTCGGCGCTGACACTGCACCAATTGGCCGAGCATTGCCACCGATCCGATGCCCAGGCTCGGCTCGCCGCGCTGCTCACCGCCCTCGGGCAAGGTCACGAAGCCGGTCTGCGCGACCTGCGCGACCTCGACGAGCGACCGGTCACCACTTCGCGGGACAGCGATGACCACGACCCACGGTTCCGCATCGTGTTCGACAATATCGCCGCGGCGATCGCGATCGGCGATACCGAGGGCAGACTGTTGGAAGCCAACAAAGCGCTCGCGGAGATGGTCGGTGTGCCGGTCGAGGCGCTGCGCGGGATATCGGTCTACGACTTCGCGCACCCCGACGACCGCGATCACATCCGTACGCTGCTCTACGAGCAGCTGGTTCCAGCCAGATCCGGCACGGTCAGACTCGAACGACGGTTGCTGCGTGCCGACGGCAGCGTCGGGTGGATGTCGTTCGCCATCACCTTCGTGCCCGGAACCGACGAACTGCCCGACTACCTGCTCGCTGTCGGCACGGATGTCACCGAACTGCACCAGCGGCATGAGGAACTACATCGCGAGGCCCGACACGACCCCCTGACCGGCCTCCCCAATCGCCGGCTGCTACTGGAGAAGGTCGACGAACTGATCGCGAACGCCCACCACGACGATCGCGCCGGGTTCTGTTTCGCCGACCTGGACCACTTCAAAGCGATCAACGACTGCTACGGCCACAACATCGGCGACAAGGCCCTGGTCGCCGTCGCGGTCCAACTACTCAACAGCGTGCGCGAGCACGACTGCCTGATCGCTCGCATCGGCGGTGACGAATTCGTCGCTCTCATTCCGCCACCAGCCAGTACGGCCCGCGTCACCATCGTCGCGGACAAGTTGTTGTCGGCACTGGCCGACCCCATCATCATCGACGGCCATGCTCTGCCGATATCGGCCAGCATCGGCGCCATCGTGACACCCGTTCTCGGCGCCGACGCCGAATCCATCCTCGCCGCCGCCGACACCAGCCTCTACTACGCCAAAACCAACGGCAAAGGGCACTGGGTTCTACACACCCTCGACGCACTCACCTGACATGAGTCGTGTGCTTATCCGTGACCGTGCCGCTTCGCCACTTCACGCATTGCATCGTCGAGATGGGCGAACGTGTCGAAGCACGCCGATATCCCACTGGCCGCGATCGCGTGGTCCGCACACCCGATGCCGGTGACGAGGTACATCTCGTGGGTGTGCTGCGACCACACCCGTGCATCGTCGAGCACCTCCATGCCTGCCACACCGAGGAAACCGAGTCCCGACAAGTCGATGACGATTGTCGGTGCAGCGGTGTGCAGCGTTGCGAGCAGTTGCCGCTCGAACTCCGCCACGGTGCACAGGTCGACCTCACCCAGCACGCTATACAGCGTGACACCGACACATGGCCGCGTTCGGACGACACGGACGTAGGCAGTCCGTGGTCGTCGGCCTGTGTCGGT
>FTJU01243411.1_pt1 | contig 22090 bp, 27 predicted proteins | sample 1658961 | NCBI WGS metagenome assembly FTJU01 (sample SAMEA3914878, study PRJEB12502) | metagenome | biome: forest; material: soil | place: USA | collected 2012-03-12 | depth 0.3 m | reverse complement strand
CGCCATACCTGGCCCATACCGCCCTGCCCCAGCAGGGACAACAGCCGATAGCGCCCGAACGCCTGCGCTGGGCCTGACCACCGGGCGGTGTCCCCGCCACCCACTGACATGTCATTCATTGTGCCGTTCCGTGACCACCTACCTGGCTGACGGCGCACTCGCTTGCATTCCAACCCGCGCCCGCGAGCGTGTAGCCCCCACACTAGTTGATTCAGTCAGGCCAGAGTTCGATAGCCGAACGCCATCGTCGCTGCACGAACAGCACGGTCCCAACCACCGACAAATGTTTCAACGGCTTTGTCGCACCCTTGGGCACTGTCCCGATTAGACGGTGTAACTGGATGCGTGCCCGGATATCGCGGGAATCCGCGCGAGTGGAACCACTGTCGGCCGAAATCTTGCGATTCCACCGAAATCGACCAGGAACAGTCCGGTTCGCGCCGAGATCGCGCCCACCGATGTGGCCTTCAAGACCGTGAACTGTGGTGCTTGGCACATGGTGCCGGCGAGCACAGGCTCATTCGCCGGCTGAGTCGAATCCAAGGGATATCGACGCGCGTTCGGTAGCCGCTATGGTTCGCAATCATGACGCGGAGCAAGATCCTGATCACCGGCGCGAGCGGCGGACTCGGCGCGGCAATGGCGCGGGATTTCGCCGCCAAGGGCCGCGACCTGGCCCTGTGTGCCCGACGCTTGGACGCGCTCGCTGCCCTGCGCGACGAACTCACCGCCGCGTACCCGGGCATTACCATCGCGATCCGCGCGCTCGACGTCGATGACCATGCGGCCATTCCACGGGTTTTCGCGGAATTGCGCGACGAACTCGGCGGACTGGATCGGGTGATCGTCAATGCCGGTATCGGCAAGGGCGCGCGGCTCGGCACCGGTCGCGCGGATGCCAATCTCGCCACGGCCACTACCAATTTCGTCAGCGCCCTCGCCCAGACCGAGGCGGCACTGGAGATCTTTCGCGCTCAGGAGTCGGGCCATCTGGTGCTCGTGTCCTCGATGAGCGCGGTGCGCGGCTTGCCCGGCAAGAAGGCCGCCTACTCGGCGAGCAAGGCCGGACTGGCCGCCCTCGGTGCGGCGCTCAGCGTCGAATTCGTGAATTCACCGATTGTGGTGACCACGCTGCTGCCCGGCTTCATCGCCACCGATATGGCGGCGCAGGCCGGTGACGCACGCATGGTGGCGCCACTGGCGAAGGGTGTCGCGTCGATGGTGCGGGCGATCGAGCGGGAGCGCATTCGCGCCTGCGTGCCGGGGTGGCCGTGGCGACTCATCGATGTGGTGCTACCCCATCTCCCGCGCGCGGTAGTCGCTCGGATGAGCTGAGCGCGGCGGCGGAAAGTGCGCTCGCGCCGAATGGTGCGGCACGACACCGGCATTCACGGCTGGAACCCGCCAGAACTCGGCACTAGGAATCGCTGAACTGGAGCGCATGTCCATAGCTCTCGCGCCTTCCCCCGCCACCGTTGCCCGGCCACCGCTGATCCGATGGCTTGCCGTCGTCGCGGTAATGCTCGGCATCTTCTCGATAGTGACCACCGAAATTCTGCCGATCGGCCTGCTGACCGAGATCGGAGCCGATTTCACGATCTCCGACGGCATGGCGGGGCTGATGATGACCCTGCCCGGTCTGCTGGCCGCGATCGCCGCGCCACTGGTAACAGTCGCGGCCGCGCGTATCGATCGCCGACTGTTGCTGTGCGGCTGCACGTTATTGCTGGTGCTCGCAAATATGGTGGCGGCGAGCGCGCCGCAGTTCTGGGTGGTGCTGGCCTCCCGGGTACTGATCGGAATCACCATCGGCGGCTACTGGTCGATCGCGGCCGGACTGGTCGGGCGATTGGTGCCGCCGGAGTCGGTGCGACGGGCGACGGCGGTGATCTTCTCCTCCGTTCCGCTCGGCTCGGTGCTCGGCGTGCCCGCGGGCACTTTCGTCGGAAATGCCGTGGGCTGGCGAGCCGCCTTCGTCGTCTTGGGCGTGCTGTCCGCGGCGGTGCTGGTACTGCTCGCGATCGCGCTGCCCGCGCTGCCCGCCGAACAGGCCCTTCGCCTGACGACGCTGCGCCTCGGTTTGCGCGGCGCGGGTGTCCGACTGGCCTTGCTCGCAACGTTTTTCGTGGTGATCGCACAGTTCGGCGCCTACACCTACGTCACGCCGTTCCTGGAGCAGGTGAGCGCGGTGAGTACGGGCACAATCACGGTGCTACTGCTGATCTACGGTGTCGCGGGCATCGGTGGGAACTTCCTTGGCGGCCTGCTGCTCGGTCGTCCCCGGCTCGCGCTCGGCTGCGCGGCGAGTGCGATGGCGGCCGCGATGCTGCTCCTGCCGCTGCTGGGTCGCTGGGAGTTCGGCCCGGTCGTACTGCTCATCGTCTGGGGTATCGGATATGGCGGTGTGCCGGTGGTGCTGCAGACCTGGTTCGCCGATGCGCTGCCTGATGCGCCGGAGGTGGCATCGGTGCTGTTCACCGCCGCGTTCCAGGCGACCTTCTGTGTCGGGGCGCTGGTCGGCGGAGTGATCGTGGATCGGACCTCGCCCGGGACGGTGCTGCTCTGCGGCGGCGCGACCGTACTGCTCGTACTTCTCATCACCTCGGGAGTAATCGACGCGCGCCGGGTCCATTGGGCATGCTGACTTCATGATCGATGAGGTGGGCACCAAGCTCTTTCACCAGTCCATGCCGTTCACCGAGCGCCTCGGGGTCGAGGTGCTCGAACACGGTCCCGAACTGGTGCGTAGCCGGATCGCCTGGGACGAATCGCTGTGCACGCTGGGCGGGGTGCTGCACGGCGGGGTGCTGATGTCGCTGGCCGACGGGACGGCTGCGGTGTGCGCGTTCCTGAATCTGCCCGAGGGCAAGCAGGGCACGACGACGGTCGAGTCCAAGACGAATTTTCTGCGGGCCGTGCGTTCCGGCTATGCGACCGCATCGGCGCGACCGCTGCACGCCGGGCGGTCGTTCATCGTGGTGGAGACCGAAATCCATGATGACGCGGACAAACTCGTCACCAAGGTGACCCAGACCCAGGCCGTACTCTGATCCCCGAGTCCGCCGGGCTCACTTCGCCATCGTGAACTGCATGACATCGATGTGCCCGCTACGGAAGTACTGGCCACATCCGGTGAGGTATTTCAGATATCTCGCATAGACCTCCTCGGAGGCGATCCGCACGGCCTCGTTGTGATGGGCCACCAGCGCGTGCGCCCACTCATCCAGCGTGCGCGCATAGTGCAGCCGCAGCGGCTGGATTTGCTCGGTGCCGAATCCGGCCTGTCCGGCCAGGCGGGTGACCTCGGCGGGCTGGGGCAGCTGTCCGCCGGGGAAGATCTCGCGCTTGATGAAGATGTGGAATAACGCGTCCTCCCTGGTTACCGGAATATTCATGCGACGCAGGTCGTCGAGCGTATGGCCGATGATCGTATGTAGCAGCATCCGACCGTCGGACGGGAGCATGCGATAGCAGCTTTCGAAGAATGCCGGATACCGCTCGCGACGGAAATGTTCGAACGCACCGATGCTGACGATCCGGTCCGCACCCCCGTCGAACTCCTCCCAGCCCTGCAGCAGAATCTCGACATCCGCGACACCGCGCCGACCGCTCTCCGAGCGGACATATTCGTACTGATTATGGCTCAAGGTGAGCCCAACGGCCTTCACGCGGTAATGCTCAACCGCACGGAACATGGTTGCGCCCCAACCACATCCGATATCGAGCAGGGTCATTCCGGGCCGCAGATCCAATTTGCCGAGGGCGAGGTCGATCTTGGCGAGTTGGGCCTGTTCGAGGGTCATATCGTCGCGCTCGAAGAAGGCGCAACTGTAGGTCATCGACGGGTCGAGGAATAGCCGGTAGAAGTCGTCGGAGACGTCGTAGTGCGATTGAACTTGCCGGTAGAACGGTTCGAGCTCGGCCATTGCACCTCCTTGCTCAGGTCGGTCTCGGCCGTATATGGAGTGATACGAGGCACTGCGCCGAAAAGTTTGGTACGAGCGGCTACCGATACGAAACTGTGGCCCGCCCCGATCGCCGTGTCCGGACTGTGACCATTGCGCGACAGCCATTCGGCGATGTACTCTCGGCCTGTCCTTGTGGATGTTGACATCCCGGTCGATCAGCGCCCGGATTCCCACAAGATCTCGCCACTCCCCGATCACGATGGTGGTCCACTCGTTTCCCGGAGCCCACAGGGAGCTTCACCGCAGGGCCTTTCGCCGCTGCCTCACACGGCCGTTCGCCGTACCCCACGCAAAGGAAACCTATGAAAGACAACACATCTCCCGCATCACAAGACGGAGATGCGGCGGCCGAGACCGCTGCATCTCCGGTACGAGCCGTCGGCGGCATGCTCGATATCGCCGACAACCGCGCCGCCGCCCTCCGTGTCGACGGCTACCTCCCCGGCCCACAGGACGTGCACATATCGCCCCGGCTCATCCGCGAATTCAGTTTGCGCCGTGGGGATTTCATCATCGGAACAGCCGGACCGGCACGCAGCGGGACGCTCGACCCGCTGGTCCGCATCGAATCGGTCAACGGACAGGACCCCAAGCGCGCCGCGACCCGGCCCCACTTCGAGAACCTGGTCCCCATCTACCCCAACCAGCGGCTGCGCCTGGAGACCGAACCGCATGCCATGACGGCCCGCGTCACCGACCTGGTCATGCCCATCGGCAAGGGCCAGCGCGCACTCGTCGCCGCACCGCCGAAGGCAGGCAAAACCTCTGTGCTGCAAGCGATCGCGCACGGTATCGCGAAGAATCACCCGGAGTGCGAACTGATGCTCGTACTGGTCGGCGAGCGTCCCGAAGAGGTTACCGATCTGGCCAGATCGGTGGCCGCCGATGTCGCGGCCGCCACCTTCGACCAAACCCCGCGCGAGCAGATCGCACTGGCCGAACTCGCCATCGAACATGCCAAGCGCCTGGCCGAAATGGGACGCGACATCGTCGTGTTGCTCGACTCGCTGACCCGCCTCGCCCGCGCTTATAACAACGCCGCCCCGTCCTCCGGGCGTGTCCTCTCCGGTGGCGTCGATGCGGCCGCCCTCGCGCCGCCGAAGAAATTCCTCGGCGCCGCACGCAATTTCGAGAACGGTGGCTCGCTCACCATTATTGCCACCGCCTTGGTCGAGACGGGCTCGCTGGCCGATACCGTGATCTTCGAGGAGTACAAGGGCACTGGCAATGCGGAGCTGAAACTGGATCGCGCGACCGCGGGCCGCCGGATTTTCCCAGCCATCGATATCGCCCAATCCAGCACCCGCAAGGACGAATTACTGCTCACCCCAGACGAATTGGCGGCCACCCACTTGCTGCGCCGCACCCTCGCCGCGGTGGACAGTCAGCAGACCATCGATCTGCTGCTGGAGGGCCTGCGCCAGGCCCCGACCAATGCCGAATTCCTGGCCCAACTCGGCGTCAAGCGGCATTGATCCACTCGGGACGTCGCGATCGAGGCTCCTCGCATCGAGCCTACGCACTCGCCGTTTGACACTCCAGCTCATGGGATGTCTATCAAGCCCTCCGCGGCATATTTATACAGCCCGATCGGCCTGTCTTCTCCGGAGGGGGAGACAGGCCGGTCGGGCTCTCGTCGTATCCGGTTCGGGCTCGGGCCAATTCGGCGGTGGTCGCGCGCGGTCCGCGGCACCCGATCCGAACTCATCGCACCGCGGTCTTCGGCCAGACGCCGGCGAGGCCGAGCAGATGCCGTAGTTCGGCGTCGAAATCGTTTGCGGTCATGGGCAATCGCGGGCCGGTTCCGACGACGGCGGGCAGTTCGCCTGCCTTTCTGGCACATATCGCGTATGCCAGCCGGTGCGCGTAATCGATTATCTCCCAGTCTGGTTCGACGTTGTGCTGCGGTTGTGCCGTCGCCGCGGGAAGGTAGGAACCGAGGTGTAGCAGTGCGTCGCGGATCTCCACGGTCATCCGGAACAGCCGGGTGACCGGATCCGCACCGTGTCGCGCGTCGGCGGGCAGCACGATCTCGGGTACCGCCGCGGTGAGGTCGCGCCACAGCGGTCGCAGTCGGCGACAGATTCGGCCCTCGCGGTCCCAACCCGTCAGCGTGAGCAAGGTGTTGAGCAAAGGAATAGCGAGCATGGTCACGTCGAGGGTCAGGCAGAGCACGAAATCGAGTCCGCCGCGCGGCAAATGCGGACCGAGGTCGGGTCGCCCCGTGTACAGCTGGGCGGCGGACAGTGTCTGACTGCTCAACACGAAACCGCCGCTGATACCGAGAATCCAGCAGACCAACTGCATTTTGCAGCTCAGGTCACCCAGGCGGAGCTCGTGTATACCAGCGAGCAGGAAGACAACCATATTGACCGCCATAGGTGCGGCGTAGGCGATCCCGAAAATCGCCGCGGGCCCGTGTGCGCTCAGATCGACCTGGCGCCCGTTGTCCTGTGCCGCCATTCCGGTGAGCAGCATGATGGCGGTGGCACCTGCCGCGACGAATCCACATCGACGCAGTCGCTGCCATACCGCCGTCGGCTCGGTCTCGGTGAGAATGTATCGCGCTATGACATAGAGGTGCATGGTCGTCATGACCACGCATCCCAATGCGAGGACGTAGACCGGACTGGTCACACTGGGCGTCGAATCGCATCGGTAGCACAGCAGGGCAGCGATGCTCCAGAGCAGCATCCGATTGACGAGCCGATCGATGATGTTGTCCCGCAACAACATCAGCCGCCCCAGCGTGATAACGCCGACGTAGCCGAGGACCAACCAGCCGACTCTTGCGGGAATCAGTGACGACATCGACACCCTCTCGGCCGCGAAACTCGTGCCCGTCGGAGGATACCGGGGCGAACACCGACGCTATCGCGCGGTCACACGAACCGCAGGCCCGAATTCAGCCGACCAGGACGAGCCCTGCCGCGCCGAGGAAGATGAGCTGCACGACGGTGCGCAGCGGCAGCGGCATGGTCTTTATGCCGGTATCCACCTGTGCCGCATGGATATTCGCGGGGAATATCACGACCAGTAGCAGGATCAGGCCTGCGGCTGCCAGTTTGGCAACCGATGGAATCAAAAGGCCTATCGCACCGCCGATTTCGAGCAGGCCGGTCAGCGTGACCCACCGCGCGGGGTTGGACAGTTGCGGCGGCACCATCGCGACCAGTGCGCCGCGCTTCGGCTGAATGAAGTGCGCGCTCGAGGTGAGGGCGAACATCGCGGCCAGTCCGAGTGCGGCGGCCTGCGGCCACGAGTCGAGCCAACCGAGGTTGCCGAGCCAGCCGATGAACCGACCGAGTCCGGCGATGACGACGAGTACAACCAGCGGTGCCATGAGAGTCTCCTGCAGGTCCCAAGCATCTTGACAGTGGATAGATTAGGTCTGAGCAGGGAACTTGTCAATGACTAGATTTTGGGCGACCATCGAGACATGGCGAAGAGCGGTTATCACCACGGCGATCTGCGGGCCACTATCCTGGCCGCGGCCGCAGATCAGATCGCGACCGATGGCGTCGACGCGGTATCCCTGCGCGGACTGGCCCGCCGAGCCGATGTCTCGCATGCGGCACCCGCGCACCACTTCGGTGATCGCGCGGGACTACTGACCGCACTGGCCATCGAAGGTTTCGACCTGCTGGCCGCGCAGCTGGCCGCGGCCGGACCGGAATTCCGCGACGTCGCCGTCGCCTATACCCGCTTCGCCCGCGAACATCCCGGCCATTTCGATGTCATGTTCCGGCGCGAACTCCTGCACGCCGACGACGACCGCTTGGTCACCGCCCGCACCGCAGCGGGTGCGGCGCTGCGTTCCGGGGTCTCGGTCATGCAGCCCGACAACACCGCTGAACAGCAACACGCCACCCGGCTCGCCGCCTGGTCGCTGGTTCACGGCTTCGCGGCGCTGTGGCGCGAAGGTGCACTACAGGATTCGCCGCTCGGTGACAGCTCGGACCCGGAGACCCTGGCCCGCCGGATGATCGCCACCGTGCACTTCGAATGATTACGACCGTCCGCCCCTTGGCCCTAAATTCTCTGATATGGATATCCACGCCTACCCGACCGAGGCGAATACTCCGGTGGATCTCGCCGAGGCACAACGCATCGCCGACCACTACCTGTCCACCGACGATGGCATCAGCAACCTGCTCACCGAATTCGATGCGGGATTCACGGTCGTCGCTGTCTTCCTACCACTACCGGGCATCGACCCGCACCAATCCCCGCTGCCCCCGGTCATCGGCGGTTCGGTCTGCGTCATCGACAAATCCACCGGTGCCATCTCCTACTGGCCCACCTATCCCGCCGCCGTAGTCGCCGAACAGTACACGCAGGCAATGCGATCCGGCCGCCTGGTCATCGAGGACACTTGGCCCGAAGACGACGATGCAGAAGGCTAGGCGAGTTGATCGTCGATGGCGGTGCGTCGGCTTCGGCGGCCGAAAGCTTTAGCACCAGAAGCAGATCCGGATTCCGGGCCGAGCGGAGTTCGAATAGTTCGAGGCCCACCGGGCCCGCCTCGGGATGGTCTATGCCGATGGTGGCGGCGGAAGTCCTGGACCCGGTTCCGCTCACCGGCCAGCGCGAGGGATTCGGAAAGGTGCCCGCATCTGCGATGGCGTCGCAGTTTCGTTGCGCCGCAACAGTAATGGCTGCACAGTTGCGCCACCTTGCGAACCTCAGCAGTTACCCGAATGTCAGTTCGGGGTGATGAAATCATCGCCGCCCATATGGTTTGGCTGTTGTGCGGCGAGCAGCCAAACCATATGGGTCAGTTCAAAAGCAAGGTCAGGGCTTCGACAGTGGGTCGGGTGCGATGCGGAGCAGTTGCTTGCCGAGATTGCGCCCTTCGAAGAGGCCGCGCAGCATGGCTGGCGCGAGTTCGAGGCCTTCCTGGATATCTTCGGCGTACACAATATGGCCTTGGGTCATCCATTCGTGTAGCCGACCGAATGCCTCCGGGAATCGGTCGAGGTAGTCCAGAAAGATGAATCCCTCCATCCGCGCCCGCTTTATTCCGAGCTGCATGTAGTTGCGCGGTCCAGGAGGCGGTTCGCCCGCGTCGTAGCCGGAAGAGATGCCGCCGCAGACCACGATTCGGGCTCGATCGGCGATATTCGCCAGTCCAGCGTCCAGGATGGCGCCGCCGACGTTGTCGAAGAACACGTGGACACCATCGGGAGCCAATTCGTGCAACCTCGCCGCAACGTCGTCGGCCTTGTAGTCGATGCACGCATCGAACCGGGCGGTCTCGGTGACCCAGGTGCACTTGGCGGTACCGCCCGCGATCCCGATCACCCTGCATCCCAGCGCTTTTGCGATCTGGCCTGCGATGGACCCTGTCGCGCCAGCGGCTCCGGACACCAGCACGGTATCCCCGGCCGTAGGTCTGCCGATATCGATCATGCCGAAGTAAGCGGTAAGTCCGGTCGCACCGAAGATGCTGAGCATCGCCTTGGGCTCGATGCCTGGCGGAACGACATTCAGTCCCAGCAGGCCCTGACCCGAGGCGATCGTGTAGTCCTGCCATCCGACCATCCCGAAAACCCAGTCTCCCACTGCGTAGTCGGCATTGCGGGATGCCACCACCTGCCCGACGCCACCGGCCCGCATCACCGCACCGAGTGGCACTGGATCCATGTAGTTCGGGCCGTCATTGAGCCAGCCCCGCTGAGTCGGATCGAAAGCCAGCCAGACCACCCTGACAAGTGCCTCATCCGGGCCGGGGGTCGGGACAGAGCCATACCTGAGCTCGAAGCTGCTGTCATCAACCATGCCTGCCGGTCGTTTGACGAGTGTCCACTGGCGATTCACCCAGCGAAGCTAACCCGCCTACCGATCACTGTCATCCGAATTTCCTGGTCTCGCACCGCCGAGTGGGGCATCACGCTCTCCGGTCGCCTCGTGTGCGTGCCCAGACGGTCGGCGGTCCTTTCGGAACGAGGTTCAGGGCAGACCCAGTGATCTGACCAGGTCGATCATCTCGGCGTGGTGCAGTGCAGCAGAGTTGCGTGCGACGGAAGCGATATGACCGTCGACCTCCAGGGCAACCCAGCCGTGCATCCGGCCCCACACACGCAGCGCGAGCGCCGCCGCGGTGGCAGGTATGTCCGGGAGGTCTTGCCGGACCTTCGCGGCATAGTCCGGCTGCAGATCGGACCAGGAGTTCTCCTCGACCTGGCCGCTGTGAGCATCGAGCCATGCGTCAGCCACCAATCGGGTCAGTCCCCTGCACACGCGGCGTGCAGTCCGGTCCACCGGCCCATCTTCAGGCGCCTGATATCCAGGAACCGGTTGCCCGTAGAAGAGCCGGAAACTTTCCGGGTGAGCCAGCGCCCATTCCCTCAGGCCCTGACCCCATGCCACCAGCCTGCCGCCGGGGTCGGTGTCGGGCACTGTGTCGACGGCAGCCTCCAATGCCTCCGCAAGCGATGTACCGATTCCGCTGATCAGCGCTGTGATCAGGTCGTCTCGGGTGGGGAAATAGCTGTATATGGCGCGGGGAGTCATTCCCATCTCACGGGCGATGCCGCGCAGCGAAATCGCCCCGGGTCCGGCATCGGCCATCTGCTGTAGCGCGATCGCCATGATCTCCCGACTGGTCTCCGCGCGCAGCCGCTCCCTGCGGCTCGGCACGCTCACACCGAACTCCTTATCGACCTCACTCATCTTGACAGGATACAGTGTTTCAGTAGTCTTATGCGTGTCATTACTACACGCCGTGTCAAAGATTGGGGATCGGATGTCCGCTTACGTAATCGTCAACGTCGAGGTACTCGACGAAGAGGCAGGCTGGGCCTACGCCCCCGTAGCCCAGAAGTCGATCCTCAGCCACGGCGGTCGCTACCTGGTCGCGGGACCCACACCCGAACCCGTGGAAGGCACCTGGGACGCACCCCGAATCCTGGTCATCGAATTCCCCGACATGGACCGGGTTCACCAGTGGTACGAATCCCCCGAGTACCGACAAGCCCGGCAGATACGGGAAGGTAAAGCTCGGGTGCAGATGCTGTTCGTCGAGGGCTCGCCACCCGAAGGCTTCTCTCTCCCGGCCTGACCACCCTCTCCGTACCGAGACCGAGAGCGTCGTCGGGAAAGGCCAGCACTCCGATGTTCTCACCGTCGGCCCGTGAACTGGCCCACATCGGCAATCCAGAACATCCAGCACGGTTGCCTGGCCGATGTGCCACGGTGGGACAGCGACAGCAATTTCGCCACGTTCGGCCGTCAGACCGGCCGGGCGGGCGCTGCCGCGGGTATCCGACGCCGCGACTGGTGGTCGTGGTCGCCTGTGGTACCCGCACGGTCATCGGCGCTGTCTTCGGCTCCCATCTCGTCGGTGAAACAACCTACGCGCCAAAGCTTTTCCACTGTCCGAAACCGGGCATGCTGTTGCTGGCCGACCGCAACTTCGCCACGGTCGGGTTGAGCTCGTCCATCAGTCCGATCGCTGCTGGGTTCAGCATGTCCTGACCGGGGCCGGGATAGCCGCAGCAGGTGTTCGAGAGTCGTTGTGGAAAGCGGGTTCGACTGCGGCTCGACGGTGCAGCAGCATTCGACCAGATGCGGGATATCGCCTATTGCTCGGCGCGCATGTGCCTGATGGATTCGCCGCCCTTCGTCCGATGCAGGCGGCCGAAACGGCTGTCGAGGAGGTTGGCCATGGCATCGGCGGCGCCGGTATAGGCTTCTTCGACCGTCGCCGCGCGATGCGTTACGGCCACCGGAGGCTGGCCGGATATGCGGGCTTCCAATGCGCATTGCTTATCGTCCGGACCGCCTTTTTGCGCGTTCAAATCGGTCAAATGGACTTCCAACCGGGTGACCTGCTCGGCGAAGCGGTCGAGCATCGACGACAGCGTCGATTCCACCCGCTCGGCCAGCGATGCGCCGCCGTGGATATTACTGCCGGTGTTGACCTGAATCTGCACGAGCGTCTCCAATCCGATGGGTGCGGAACAGCACTGCCTGCCTACGGTTACCAACTCATGAAGGTCGAATTCAGCAATCCGTAGGCAATGCCGACACTACTCGCGCGAGTGTGTGCTCAGCAGATTCCCAGGTTCAGTCCACGGGCTGGGACCGATCGGTGGCGTCGCCCGGACATCGGGAACGTCGCTGCCGCGCAACGACGTACCCGCGGTCTCCCGCAGGAACGACCAGGCGACGAGTCCGATCAGGCTGACGCCGACCATATATGCGGCCGGGAACAGCGACCAGCCGGTCGCATCGATCGTGGCCTCGTTTATCAACGGTGTGGTGCCGCCGAATGCGGCGGTGGAGATGTTGTAGCCCAGGGCGAAACCCGCATAGCGCACATGGGTCGGGAAGGTCGCCTGGTCACATTCTTTGGCGACGAATGCTGTTCGTTATCGGCCGTCGCCGGAGCCGCGCGCTGGGCGTGATCGCCGCTGGAACAAGCCGATGGCTGCCACCGCGAACAGGATCACCGAAAGCCAGGCGAACCAGTCGCCGAATCGGGCATAGACCGTTTCGTGCGAGTCCAGCGCGACGGTGGCGAGCACCGATCGGGTCATCGTGATATCGGTTCGCGTCGATGTCAGGACATGGCCGCGGGAATCGCTGGCCACGAGTTCGCCGAGTTGGGCCGAGCGTGCGATGCCGACACCGGATTCTATGCCGCGCATGACGGCCATGCGACTGTGCAGCCAGTGGTCGTCGGTGAAGTCGAGGGCGGGGACCAGCAGCAATGTCGCACCGCGATGCCGGTTCTCGCGCACCAGATCCGGACCATCCAGGTCGAAACACACTGCCAGCGCCCAGGGTTCGCCCGGGATGCGCTGCCATTCGGTACCGGGTACGAGTTCGTCCTCCAGACCGGGGATCAAGCGGTGCTTGGCGTATTCGACGCCCGACGGATAGTCGACGGCGGCGTTGAAGCTGGTTCCGCCCGCGGCTTTCACCAGTCCCGCGACAACGTGGATACCGCGCCGGGCGGCGACCTCGGTGAGCGGACCAGCCAGCGTCGGCAACGTCGATTCGTCTGCGGTCCAAGCCTTTTCGGGCAATACAACCACCTGCGCGCCCTGATCGGCGAGCCGATCGATCTCGCTTACCGCACGCGCGACCATATCGCGACCGTCTACCGAGTCCACCGGAACATATTCCGGCGGTTGGGAAAGCGCGAGCAGGCCGACACGCACGGTATCTCGCTGCGGTGCGACGGCGAGGTGCCACCATCCGAACGCACCGACTGCGACGAGTAGCACGGTCGTCGCGCTTGCGATCCGAAATCGTTGTGCGCCAGTGACTTCGGATGCGGCAAGTGCGCTTATGGTCGCAGGCACCAGCATGATCAGGAATGCGATACCCCACGGACCGGTCACCGCCGCCGTCTGCATCAGGGGCAGCAGGTCGAATTGGGTGTAAGCGATGCTCCACCACGCGCCGAACTGCCCGGCCAGCGATACCAAGAACTCGAACGCCACCCACCCCGTCGGCAGTGCGAGCACCGCGAGCCCCGGACGACCACGCAGCACCAATGCACGCGTCATCACCACCAATCCGCCGAATACCGCGGCGGTCGCGGCCAGTAACAACACCGTGACGAGCACAGGTTGCTCGACCGTGTCTATGAAGTACGACCAATACCGCAATCCGCTCCCACACCATGCCAGCAATCCCGCGAGGAACGCTGCACCCGCACCAACCCGTGGGGCTATCAGCAGCACCGGCAGCGGGGCGAGAAATACCAAGCCGGGCACCGGGTGTAGTCCGGTGCCGAAATACCACAGCACCGCCGACACCAGAATCGCGGCCAAAGCAAGAAAACGCGTCATCGACAGCTCCACATTCGATCGGATACCACCCGATGCTCCGCCGCCGACCGATCCCGCACATCACCCGCACGAGCGAACCCGGACTCACTCTTTCGACGCGGCGCAAAGACGCATCGTCGTGCCCCACCTACTTCGGCTTCGGCGTGATTACGAAGGGGTTCAGGCTAAGCGGCCGGGGATTACGAGGCCTGCTTCGTAGGCGAATACCACGGCCTGGACGCGGTCGCGCAGGGCCAATTTGGCGAGCACGGAGCTGATATGTGATTTCACTGTGTGTTCGCTGACGACGAGGGTGCTGGCGAGTTCGGCGTTGGAGAGGCCGCGGGCCAGGTGACGGAGGATGTCGCGTTCGCGGTCGGTCAGTTCGTCGAGTTGGCGGACCAGGTCGGGACGGGGTTGACCGCGGCGGGCCAAGTCGGCGATGAGACGGCGTGTTACGGCTGGTGCGAGCAGTGCGTCGCCTGCGGCGATGACGCGTACGGCATCGATCAGTTGTTCGCGGCGTACGTCTTTCAGCAGGAAGCCGCTGGCTCCGGCGCGGAGCGCGTCGTAGACGTATTCGTCCAAGTCGAACATGGTCAGTACCAATACCTTCGCACTGGTTTGGGCGCAGATGCGAGCGGTGGCGGCGACACCGTCCATGCGTGGCATTCGCACGTCCATGACCACTACGTCGGGTGCGAGTTCGAGCGCCTGTTCGACCGCGTCGAGCCCGTCGGCAGCCTCACCGACCACGCTGATATCGGGCTGGGTGTCCAGGATCAGCCGGAAACCGGCACGGAAAAGGTCCTGGTCGTCGACGACGAGCACGCGCATGCTCAACTCCCCTGCACGGTCGGCAGTTCGGCGGTGACCTCGAAGCCAGCGGTAGGGCTTGCCGACGACAGGCCGTGTGCTCGGCCATAATGCAGCTGTCCGCCTGCGCTGGTGACACGCTCGCGCATCCCGATCAATCCATGCCCGCTAGCGGAACCGATCCCACCCGCGCGTCGACCGCCGGCCGAAGCTCCTGCGCCGAGCGCACTTCCAGCACCGGCAGCGAATGCCACATCGACCACGGTTTCCGGATCATCCCCGACGCAAGCTGCCTTCCCGCCGACCGCACCCGCCGGACCGTCATCGGACACCCGCACCATCAACCGATCCTCGAACCACCGCAACGACACTCGCACATCGGTGGCTCCCGCATGCTTCATCGTGTTCGTCAACGCCTCCTGCACCACGCGATACGCCGTGACGCCGATATCACCGGAAACCACACGGCGCTCGCCGATTTCGTCGAAGGATGCGACCAACCCACTGCGCCGCGATATTGCCACCAAATCGGGAATCGCCTCGATCCCGGGCTGGTGCGGCGGATCATCCGTCCCGCGCAAAGCCCCGAGACTGCGCCGAAGCTGTCGCACCGCATCGCGACCTGTATCGGCGATGCCCGCGAAGGTCGCATCGGCGCGGTCCGGATCGGTGCGGGTCAGTAGCGGCCCGGTCTCGGCCTGGACGATCATCAGCCCGACCGAATGGCCGACGATATCGTGCATATCCCGCGCGATGCGCAGTCGTTCCCGATCGACCGCCGCGGCCCGCTCCTCCTCTAGCCGCCGCGCCCGCTCCTCCAGAATCGCGATCTGCAGTCCTCGCGCCCGGACACCGGTACCCAGCGCCCACGCCGTCACGAACGACATGGCCGCATAACCATACGAATCCGGACTCTCGTTCGGAATGATCAGGGAGATCAGAATGCCGATGCTCACGGCGATCAGCGCCAACCGCCGCGGCCGAGGCGGACTGTAGGCCGCGATCGTGTAAACGCAGACGATGGTTCCGTACGGCAAGGCGGGCATGGCGTGAAGACATGCCAGCAGCATGATGGCGGGCCCGACCACGAGCAATACGAGAATCGGCGCACGCCGCCGCCACAGCACCGGCGCGGACGCGAGCACACAGCAGGCGAGCACCCACCACGGCGCCCGCGTCACGATCGCGGGCCCGGCGCTGGCCACCGTGACCGCGACAGCCAGCACGATATCGACCGCACCCGACGGCAATCTACGCAGCCGCTCCGATGCCCGAGACACGGCAACATCCACGGTTCGGGCAAGCACACTGGGAGAACTCATAGCGAATTCAGTGTCCCCGCGAGCGGACCAACTCGCCACCCTCCCCCGGATGACGTAACCCTCATCCTCGCGAGCGAGGCCGATTCACAGCGAGCGCGCGTCGATCGTCCAGATCTGGATTCCGGACGGCCCGGCATTCTCGCCGATCCGATCGATCAACCGGACCAGATCTGCAACATCGTCGTTCTCGGCCAGCAATTCGATGCGCAGCCCGGCCCCGACATCGCTGACGAACTGCTGGCCCCGAAAGCGTTCGACCCGGCTGCCCCGGTCGTCCACCCGATAGGCCTGGCAGACCACCATCCGCCGCACGCCGAACAGGGCCAGCGCCCGCCTGATCTGATCGAAGAGGTTCGCGGGCAGCACCAACGTGATGAGTTTCGCGTCGACGCCGTCTGGGCTCATCGGGTCATCGATGCTGTACCCGACACCGCCCTGGAGGTGGATGGTGGCATTCACGTGGTCGCCTGACTCCTCGGCGCCGCACCCGATGGTTTGTCCGGCGCCGGCTTGGGCGGGGCGAGCGCAGCGGGGAGCGTCCCCATCCCCGCAGAGACCAGGGTCTCGTCCGGATAGGCCTCTTCTTCGTGGGCCGCGACGTCACCGGTCTCCAGTACCTGGTCCGGCATGCGCAGACTCATGAACAAGCTCGCGATCTTCAGGATCACAAACGTGACGAATGCATCCCATGCGATCACGGTCGCTGCGGCACCCGCCTGCCACAGCAGCTGTTTCGGATGGTGTCCATACAACCAGCCCGAAAACGCCACGTCGGCAACGTTATTGCCATTGCCCGGGTAGACGATGATGTGCGGATCGGCGACGACACCGACCAGCAGACCACCGGCCAGACCGGCGACGCCGTGAGTGTGGAATACGCCCAACGTGTCGTCGACCTTGCGGAACAATGTGGTGCGCCCCAGCTTGTTCCAGGACAGCCATACCAGTGTCGAAGCAACGACACCGATGATCATCGCGCCGAAGCTGTTCACAAAACCGGCCGCCGGTGTGATGGCGACGAGTCCGGCGATCATGCCGTTGATCGCGCCGAGGAAGTTGGGCTTGTGCTGCGGCCCCGCAGCCATATCCCAGACCACCCAGGGCGGCGCCATGCCGACAACCGCCGCACTGGCCGCCGTCAATTCCGGTATCGAGGCCATCGTCCCCGTGCTCGCAGTCGAACTCGCACCCGTCCGCGTGAATGCCGTATCTCCGAGGGTGATCGACACCGAATGGTGGAACTTCCTCCCCGAGGACGCCCGCACGGATGTATTCGCCGGAATCGCGGCACAAACCCCGGTCGGCCGCGTCGGCAGCGCGGACGATATCGCCAAGGCCATAGAATTCCTCACCGACAACACCTTCACCACCGGCGTGGTGATTCGGGTGGACGGTGGCGCCCGCCTCGGCTCGCCCAAGTAAGCCCACCAACCCGGCTTTTCGTCCCGGCAAGCGCGGGCCACGAAAGGCCGGGTTTGGGGCGTCAGTACGCGATGAACAGAATTTCGTCTCGGGAATAGTCGTGCCCGGGGTGGTTCGCGGCGAGATGCGACTTGGTCTTCTCGACCAGGTCGTCCTCATCCGTCCCGACGATCTGTTCGCCGCAGGGACAGTTCAGATTTCGCTTCATAAGCCTCCGTCCTTCCTTCTCGCCCGCCAGTCTAAGCGCGCTACGCACGGGCCGGTCCATACCGGCCTGGAGACTGGTGAGGTCGCGTGCTCGGTGATCTTCAAGCAGTGCTGTCACCGTCGTACCGACATGTTCTCGAAGAGACCGAGTCGAAGAAGGTTCTGCGTTTGAACCAGGCCGGCGGAGACGGACGCGGCAATGATCACGGTATCGCCTTCGACGGCGCGACTATCCGTTACCAGCACAACAGCGACCGTCAGTAGGATCCATTCATGAACTCGGCGCCGCGCTCGAAAGAGCGCAGAATGGGAGCAGGAGGTCATGATGCGACTGCTAAAGGGCCTGCTCGGCGTGGTGTTGGGAATCGTGACAGCCGTGCTCGGCACCGTGGTGGGGATCCTCGCGGCCGTGGTCTGGCTCGTCGGTGCGGTGCTGTGCGTAACGGTCATCCTGATTCCGCTGGGGCTTCCTGTCGTGCGGCTGGCCCGCCGCCTGTTCACGCTCGCCGGGCAGCTGATGCATCTCCCCTGACGGCCGTCCTGGGCTCTTCGACGTCGGGACGCGGCGCGGGGTTCCGCGTGCGGCTCGAACGGATTCTGTCATAGCGGGACGACCGCGCCGCGCTATCGAGGCACTGTGGCCGCAGCGGCACCGCCAGGTTCTGCCACCCCATTCAACATCGAATCTCCAAGATCAGCAGGGTGATCGCGATGGCCATCACACCATCGCTGAATGCCTCCACTCGGGCCGTACCCGACAATTGTGCGCTCGGGAGTTGCCTGCCGTCGACCATCAGTGCAGGGTAACGCCGTGGCGTGACCCATGACCGCGCAATCGCTGTAGGCGTAGCGCCGCACGGACCCCGGCGCTACGCGACCTCAATTCCCTTGATCCAGCTGCGGATACGAACCGGGCGTGCTGCCGTCACCGCGACTGAACACCGGGCGGAAATCCGCGCCGCCGATGTCGGGTTGCGCCGACTGCTCCGTCGACAGAACGTCGTGACTGAACAACCCGGGCGATCGCCCATCTTCCGTACTCATCTCACGAGGCTCCCTCTGATCGGCGACGTATGGCGAATCCTGGCTTGCCGCTCAGCAACCCGCCCGGATCAACCGTACCTTTACAACGGCGTGACGTACGCGCCGGAGATGCCACCGTCCACCAGGAACTGCGATGCGGTGATGAACGAGGAGTCGTCGCTGGCGAGAAATGCGACGGCCGCGGCGATCTCCTCCGGCTCGGCGAAGCGTCCGACCGGAATGTGCACCAGGCGGCGGGCAGCACGTTCCGGATCCTTCGCGAACAACTCTTGCAGCAGCGGTGTGTTCACCGGTCCGGGGCACAGCGCATTGACGCGAATGCCGTTGCGCGCGAACTGTACGCCGAGTTCACGGCTCATCGCGAGCACACCGCCCTTGGATGCCGTGTAGGAGATCTGCGAGGTCGCCGCACCCATGACCGCGACGAACGACGCGGTATTGATCACCGAGCCCTTCCCCCGCTCCAGCATGTGGTTGATGGCGTACTTGCTGCACAGATACACCGAGGTCAGATTGACTTCCTGCACCCGACGCCAGGCCTCGACACCGGTGGTCAGAATCGAATCGTCTTCCGGCGGTGAGATTCCGGCATTGTTGAAGGCGATATCGAGTCCGCCGTAGGTGTCGACGGCGGTCTGGAACATGGCCTCGACCTGGGCCTCGTCGGTGACGTCCACCTTCACGAAAAGGCCGCCCACTTCGCCGGCCGTGGCCTCGCCTGCGGCGGCATCGATATCGGCGACGACGACCTTCGCGCCCTCCGCCGCGAATCGCCGAACAGTGGCCAGGCCGATACCGCTTCCGCCGCCGGTGACGACGGCAACTCGATCCTGTAAGCGCTGCAACACATCTCCTTGACTAGGTGGCGATGAAGACGTTCTTGGTCTCGGTAAAGGCAAGTGCCGCGTCGGGCCCGAGTTCGCGCCCGAGTCCGGAGTGTTTGAAGCCGCCGAACGGCGTCCAATACCGCACCGAGGAATGCGAATTCACCGACAGATTCCCGGCTTCCACACCGCGTGATACCCGCAGCGCGCGCCCGACATCATTGGTCCAGATGGAGCCGGACAGGCCGTATTCGGTGTCATTGGCAATGCGGATGGCATCGGCCTCGTCCTCGAACTGAACCACCGCGACTACCGGTCCGAACACCTCCTCGGTAAGCACCCGATCGGTAGCCGCGTCGGGCAGCACAACCGTTGGCGGATACCAGAACCCGGGTCCGTCGGGCCGCGTGCCGGTGAACGCGACCTTGGTAGACGGTTCGACGAACGAGGCCACCCGGGCACGATGCGCGGCCGAGATCAGCGGCCCCATTTCGGTGGATTCCGCCGCTGGATCACCGACGTGAACCCCGCGCACTGCGGGTTCCAGCAATTCCAGGAATCGGTCGAAAATACTGCGCTGCACCAGAATCCGCGATCGAGCACAGCAATCCTGACCGGCGTTGTCGAAAACTCCGTAGGGCGCGGTCGCCGCCGCACGCTCCAGATCGGCGTCGGCGAAAACGATATTCGCGCTCTTACCACCCAATTCGAGCGTCACCCGCTTCACCTGGCGCGCACATCCGGCCATGATCTCCTTGCCCACCTCGGTGGAACCGGTGAAGACCACCTTCCGCACTGCGGGATGGGTCACGAACCGCTGACCCACCACCGACCCCTTACCGGGCAGCACCTGGAAAACGCCTTCCGGCACACCGGCTTCGAGCGCGAGCTCACCCAACCGGATCGCGGTGAGCGGCGTCAGCTCGGCGGGCTTGAGCACCACGGTATTCCCGGCGGCCAGTGCGGGGCCGAACCCCCACGCCGCGATCGGCATCGGGAAGTTCCATGGCACGATCACCCCGACCACGCCGAGCGGCTCATGGAAGGTGATGTCGACCCCGCCTGCGACCGGAATCTGGTTGCCCAGCAAGCGTTCCGGAATGCCGGCGGCGAAATTCAGCACATCGCGGACATTGCCCGCCTCCCAGCGCGCATTGCCGATGGTGTGTCCGGAATTGGCGACCTCGAGCCGGGCCAGCTGCTCGAGATTCGCATCGACGGCCTCGGCGAATCGACGCAGCAGCCGAGCCCGATCCCCCGGCGCGACCGCGCGCCAATCGGCCGCGGCCCGCTGCGCCCGCTCGATGGCCGCATCGGTCTCCGCCGCGCCGACCAGCTCGACTGTCGTGACGACCTGCTCGGTCGCCGGGTTGACCACCTGCGTTGTCGTCACGAATTCCGATCCTTTCGATAGGTGGTCGCCGCGTCGACCAGTGCTCGCATCAGCCGCGTATCGGTCGCATCGGCCTCCGGATGCCATTGCACACCCACCAGGAACGGACCGTCCGTGGCCTCCGCCGCCTCGATCGTGCCGTCCGCCGCATACGCGGTCGCGACCAGGCCCTCGGCCAGGATCGCGACGGCCTGGTGATGGTGGCAATTCACCTCCACCTCCGGTCCGGCGATGGTGGCGACCAGGCTCTCCGGCACCGTCGTCACACGGTTCGGGTGGAAGCCGCCCGGCGTACCGGAATGGCCGTCGTGGCCGAGCAGATCCGGCAGATGCTGGATCAAGGTGCCGCCGAACGCGACATTGACCAATTGCAGGCCACGACAGATCGCGAGGATCGGCAACCCGGCTGCGCGCGCCGAGGCCAGCAACCCGAATTCGGAATCGTCGCGGTCGGCGCGAAGCGGCCCGAGGGCCGCATCCGGCGGCGCACCGTAGCGCGCCGGATCGATGTCGGCGCCGCCGGTGAGCACCAGTCCGTCGAGCCGATCCACCAGCTCGGCGCGCGCCACACCGGTCGGCGGCAGCAGCACCGCAATGCCGCCCGCGCGCTCCACCAGCTCCACGTAATTGTGCGGCAGCACCGCACTCGGCACATCCCAGGCGCCGAATCGGGCCTGTTCCAGGTAGGTGGGCAGGCCTATGACCGGACGGATTTCCTCAGAGCCGTTCGAAACCACGAATTCGCTCCCAATCGGTGACCGCGGCGTCGAAGGCGTCCAGCTCGACCTGTGCCGCATTCCGATAATGGTCCACCACATCGTCGCCGAACGCTGTCCGTGCCACCTTGCTCTCGCCGAACAATTGCGCCGCTTCCCGCAGCGTACGCGGCACCCGGGGGCGCTGGGACCGGTAGGCATTGCCATGAAACTCCGGCTCGAGCGGGAGCGCGTGCTCGATACCGTACAATCCGGCGGCAATGGTCGCGGCGACGGCGAGATACGGATTCACATCCCCGCCCGGGATCCGGTTCTCCATCCGCAGGGACAGCTGCTCACCCACCACGCGCAGCGCACAGGTCCGGTTGTCGCGTCCCCAGGCCAGTGTGGTCGGCGCGAAACTCTCTGAGACGAATCGCTTATACGAGTTGATATTCGGCGCGAGCAGATAGGTGAACTCGCGTAGACAGTCCAGTTGCCCGGCGAGGAAGTGCCGCATGAGTACGGAGGTGCCGTGCGGGCCGTCGCCCGCGAATACCGCCGCACCCGAATCGGCACGCAGACTGATATGGATATGACACGAATTGCCTTCG
>FTJU01002449.1_pt1 | contig 22196 bp, 23 predicted proteins | sample 1658961 | NCBI WGS metagenome assembly FTJU01 (sample SAMEA3914878, study PRJEB12502) | metagenome | biome: forest; material: soil | place: USA | collected 2012-03-12 | depth 0.3 m | reverse complement strand
GTGCTCGTCAACAACGCCGGCGGTGCTAAAGGGATGGCCCCGGTGACCGAGGCGGATCTGGACGACTGGCGCTGGATGTGGGAAACCAATGTGCTCGGCACGCTGCGGGTCACCAAGGCATTGCTGCCCAAGCTGATCGCCTCGGGCGACGGGCTCATCGTCACCGTCACCTCGGTCGCCGCCTTCGAGACCTACGACAACGGCTCCGGCTACACCTCGGCCAAGCATGCGCAGGCCGTCCTGCACCGCACATTGCGCGGCGAACTGCTCGGCCAGCCCGTGCGGCTCACCGAAATCGCGCCCGGCGCCGTGGAGACCGAGTTCTCGCTGGTGCGATTCGCCGGGGACCAGGAGCGAGCGGCCAAGGTGTACGAGGGTATTGATCCGCTGGTCGCGCAGGATATCGCGGAGATCATCGGGTTCGTGGCGTCGCGACCGTCCCATGTGAATCTGGACCAAATCATCGTCAAGCCCCGTGACCAGGCCGGTCCGGGTCGGTTCGCTCGCCGCGGCTGACGGGACCGGCGATACTTCATCTGCATTCCGAGCGTTCTCGGTATTCGATCGCACGGGTTCGCCCGCTGTGTCGCGATCGACCCCGATCCGATTGCTGCAAATTTGCTCCGATAGCCTGCCGCCGTTAGCATCGGTTGTTTTGAACGCAGATAGACCAGATTGGAGTTGCTCGGCTCATGCTCAAGGGATTCAAAGATTTCCTGATGCGCGGAAACGTCATCGATCTCGCCGTCGCGGTGGTCATGGGTACCGCGTTCACCGCGGTGGTGACGGCGGTGACCAAGGGAATCATCAATCCACTGCTCGCGATATTGGGTAAGACCAATGAGCTGGGGCTCGGCGTTCAGCTGGTCGCCGATAAGCCAGCCACCTTCATCGCGATCGGGCCGATTATCGCCGCGTTCATCGACTTCGTGCTGGTCGCCGCGGTGCTCTACTTCGTGCTGATGGTGCCGATGAAGACACTGAAGAACCGCTTCGGCACAGTCAAGGTGGCCGAACCGACCGAGATCGAATTGCTCATCGAGATCCGCGATCTGCTGGCCAAGCAGCAGAACGATTCGCCCGTCGAGATCGAACCATTCGGAAGGGACGGTTCGCTCGTCGAAAAGAGCGTTGCGAGGTAATCACCGGATGTATTTCGCCCTCGCCCGGATCATCCGAGCGAGGGCGAATTTCGTTCAGGCGCCGACGTAAGCCGCGAGATGTTCGCCGGTGAGGGTGGCGCGCTCGGCAACCAGGTCCGCCGGCGTGCCCTCGAAGACGATCTTGCCGCCGTCGTGGCCCGCGCCGGGGCCGAGGTCGATGATCCAGTCGGCATGCGCCATGACGGCCTGGTGGTGCTCGATGACGATGACCGACTTGCCGGAGTCGACCAGCCGGTCGAGCAGGCCGAGCAATTGTTCGACATCGGCGAGGTGCAGACCGGTTGTCGGCTCGTCGAGGACGTACACGCCGCCCTTGTCGGCCAGATGGGTGGCCAGCTTAAGCCGCTGTCGCTCGCCGCCGGACAGCGTGGTGAGCGGCTGGCCGAGAGTGAGATAGCCGAGTCCGACGTCGGCGAGCCGGTCGAGGATCTTCTCCGCGGCCGGCGTGCGCGCCGCACCCTCGCTGAAGAACTCGTGTGCCTCGGTCACCGACATCGCGAGCACCTCGCTGATATCGCGGCCACCGAGGTGGTACTCGAGCACCGCGGCCTGGAACCGCTTGCCCTCGCACTCCTCACAGGTGGTGGCGACACCGGCCATGACAGCCAGATCGGTATAGATGACACCCGCGCCATTGCAGTTGGGGCACGCGCCCTCGGAGTTGGCGCTGAAAAGCGCGGGCTTGACGCCGTTTTCCTTCGCGAATGCCTTGCGAATCGGGTCGAGCAGTCCGGTGTAGGTCGCCGGGTTGCTCCGCCGGGAGCCACGGATCGCGCCCTGATCGACGGAAACGACATCCGCGCCAGGAGGTATCGATCCGTGCACGAGTGAGCTCTTGCCCGATCCAGCGACACCGGTGATGACGGCGAGCACACCGAGCGGAATATCGACATCGACGTCCCGCAGGTTGTTCGTCGACGCACCGCGAATCTCCAACGCGCCGTTGGGCTTTCGCACCGTATCCTTCAGCGCGGCCCGGTCGTCGAAGTGCCGGCCGGTAATGGTCCCGCTGCCGCGCAGCCCATCGACGCTGCCCTCGAAACAGACGGTGCCACCGCCCGTACCGGCGCCGGGGCCCAGGTCGACGATGTGGTCGGCGATGACGATCGTCTCCGGCTTGTGCTCGACGACGAGCACCGTATTGCCCTTGTCCCGCAACCGCAGCAGCAGTTCGTTCATCCGCTGGATGTCGTGCGGGTGCAGGCCGGCGGTCGGCTCGTCGAAGACATAGGTGACGTCGGTGAGCGAGGAGCCGAGGTGGCGGATCATCTTGACGCGCTGCGCCTCACCGCCCGACAGTGTGCCCGCGGGCCGTTCGAGCGAGAGATAGCCGAGCCCGATCTCCACGAACGAGTCGAGGGTGTGCCGAAGCGAGGTCAGCAGCGGCGCCACCGACGGTTCTGCCAGCCCGCTGACCCATTCGGCCAGATCGCTGATCTGCATGGCGCAGGCATCGGCGATGCTGATGCCCTTGATCTTCGACGAGCGCGCCAATTCACTGAGCCGGGTGCCGTCGCATTCGGGGCAGATCTGGAAGGTGACCGCGCGCTCCACGAAGGCGCGGATATGCGGCTGCAGCGCGTCGACATCCTTGGACAGCATCGACTTGCGGATCCGCGGAATCAGGCCCTCATAGGTGAGGTTGATGCCCTCGACCTTGATCTTGGTCGGCTCCTTGTAGAGCAGATCGTTGAGTTCACGTTTGTTGTACTTCGCGATCGGCTTATCCGGATCGAAGAAGCCGCAGCCGGTGAAGATGCGGCCGAACCAGCCGTCCATGCTGTAGCCCGGAATCGTGAGCGCGCCCTCGTTCAGGGATTTGGTGTCGTCGTACAGCTGGGTCAGATCGATATCGTTGACCGACCCCCGGCCCTCACACCGCGGGCACATACCGCCGGTGATGCTGAAGCTGCGGCGCTCCTTCACCGTCTTTCCGGCGCGCTCGATCGCGACCGCACCCGAGCCGCTTATCGACGCGACATTGAACGAGAACGCCTGCGGCGAGCCGATATGCGGCTGCCCGAGTCGGCTGAACAGGATGCGCAGCATCGCGTTGGCGTCGGTGGCGGTGCCGACAGTGGAGCGCGGATCGGCACCCATCCGCTGCTGATCGACGATGATCGCGGTGGTCAGCCCGTCGAGCACATCGACGTCGGGCCGCGCCAGGCTGGGCATGAAACCCTGCACGAAGGTGCTGTAGGTCTCGTTGATCAGCCGCTGCGACTCCGCGGCGATGGTGTCGAATACCAGCGAACTCTTACCCGAGCCGGAGACACCGGTGAACACCGTCAGTCGGCGCTTCGGGATCTCGATGCTGATGTCGTCGAGGTTGTTCACGCGCGCGCCGAGCACGCGGATCAGATCGTGGCTGTCGGCAGCGTGCGCCGCGGGCGTGTCCGTCTTCTCGGCCGGCCCGCCCGTCACCCGGACACCACCCGTCGTGGAATCGCTTCGCGATGCTGTGCTCATCGTTTCTCCATCTTGTTTGCGCGGCCCGCGCACGCGGTCACCGTCGGAGTCGACCGGCTCGATCTGATCGGTTTCGAGCAGTGCGTTCGGTACTTCTCGAGTGGTGGTCCGGGGCAAGTGTCTGCCGGCGGCCGCCATCGGCGTCGACAGCTGTGCGGCGATAAGGCTCAGCTCACCTGCTGGATACGGACCATATTGCCCGCGGGGTCGCGGAAGGCGCAGTCCCGCACCCCGTACGGCTGATCGGTCGGTTCCTGGACGACCTCGGCATTGGTGGCCTGCACCTGCTCGAAGACGGCGTCGACATCCTTGGTCGCCAGCAGGATGCTGGCGTAGGTGCCCTTGGCCATCATCTCGGCGATGGTGCGGCGCTCGTCATCGGTGATGCCGGGGTCGGCGGCCGGCGGGTGCAGGACGATGGATGTGCCAGGCTGGTCGACCGGGCCGACAGTGAGCCAGCGCATCCCGTTGAAACCGACGTCTTTGCGGAGTTCGAAGCCCAGGGCGTCGCGGTAGAAGGCGAGGGCGGCTTCCGGGTCGTCCTGTGGGAGGAAGCTTGCTTGAATGGTGATGTCCATGGCATTCACGCTAGTTGCGCCTAGGTAACCGGCGCTTCTCGATTCCTGATCGGTCTCGTCACCCGTTTAACGACGAGCGTCGGCAGATCCACCGGGGCTTGCTCGGCCTGCTCCCGGTAGGTGCTCGGCGGTATCCCGACCAGCTCGGTGAACCGAGTGCTGAAAGTGCCCAGCGACTGGCAGCCGACCGCGAAACAGACCTCGGTAACGCTGAGATCGCCACGCCGCAGCAGCGACATCGCGCGCTCGATGCGCCGCGTCATCAGATAGGAGTACGGCGACTCGCCATAGGCGGCCTTGAACTGGCGGCTCAGATGCCCAGCCGAGATGTGCGCGTCGCGCGCGAGCGCCTCGACGTCCAGTGGCTGCGCGTACTCTCGGTCGATCCGGTCCCGGACGCGCCGCAGGCGCGCGAGGTCACGTAGGTTGTCCTCCTTGGCGGGTCTGCTGGTCACGCGTCCGATCGTCGCATGTTGCGCGGGGTTTGCCTAGCTCAGCGACCACCAACCGGCAGTGGCGGCAATGGCGTAGCCGACACCGGATTCTTGGGCTCGCCCTGCAATGCCGACAGCCCGGTCCAGGTGTTCCAGTCGATGGTCCAATCGTAGAGATCGCCGTCAGCGGCCGACAGCGCGATCGATGTGCCGGTCACCTCGACCGGATCGCCGTAGAGGGCGGTCGGGAAGTATGCCTGCGCGTCGGTCGGCGACAGATTGATGCAGCCGTTGGTGACATTCGAAGACCCCTGTGCCGCAACGGATTCCGGGTTGGCATGGATGAATTCGCCGTTGTTGGAGATGCGTACGGCCCAGCGTTCGCGAACGTTGGTGTAGAACGGCGGATTCGACATCAGGAAATCTTCGTACTTCTCGGTGACGACGTGCACACCGGAGCGGGTGACGTTGCGCGCCTCATTGCCCTCACCGTAGCTGACCGGGAAATCGAAGACTTCCTGTCCGTCACGCACTACCTGGATGCGATGGCTCGGTGCACTGGCCTTGACGATCTGGCTGCGGCCGATGCGGAAATCCGAAGTGAGATCGGAATATCCGTAATTTCCGCCGCCGAGATCCAGGCCGTAGAGCTTGGCCCCGACATGCACCGTGGTGCCCGGCACCCAGTAGTCCTTCGGCCGCCAATGCACGCGTGAGCCGCCGTTGTCATCCGGGAACCAGGCCCAAGCGCCCTCGGTCGGCGGATCGGTGGTGATGGTGAGCGCCTTCTCCACCGCGGCCTTGTTCTGCACAGATCCCTTGAACTGCAAGATGATCGGCGCGGCGATGCCGACTTCCTGATTGTCGGCGATATTGAGCGTCGCGGGGAAAGTGTTCTTCGGTGCCACGGTGGTGAAACTGCCGTCGATCGGGACCGGCTTGTGGTCGGCGCCGATCGCGGTGCCGGACCAGGTGTATTCGGCGTTGTAACCGAGCGGTTCGATGGTCTGGTAGCTGTGCTTGTCCGCGGTGAGTCGGCCGGTGACCTGCTTGCCGTTGGCATTGGTCAGCGCGATCTGATCGATGGTGCCGTCGGTGACGGTGACCGAGATCGGTGCGGTCGGGTTGACGTTCTCGGCGTCGGCGCCCGGTGTCAGCGTGACCTTCGCGACGGGGGTGTCGTCTTTGGCGGCGTCACTCTTACCGCCTTTATCGGTCGTGCATCCGGCCACCAGCGCGACTACCACGAGCAGCACGGCGGAGACGGCGGCGGCTGGTCTGTGGAGGACTGGACGATGGCTCACTTCATCGAATTTACGCGGCGAAATCCGGTCCCCACGCCAGCGAAAAGTGTGGTGTCCGTTTCACCGTTTAAAGCGCCACCCCAATGGGTACAGGCTCGGGTTCCAGCCGGATACCGAAGCGATCGGCCACGCCGTCGCGGACCGTGCGGGCGAGTGCGACCAGATCGGCGGCGGTCGCCTCGCCACGGTTGGTCAAGGCCAGCGTATGTTTCGTGGACAATCGGGCCGGAGCGTCCGGACCCGGATATCCCTTGGCGAAGCCCGCCCGCTCGATGAGCCACCCCGCGGAGAATTTGACGCCGTCGGGTGCCGGATAGGTGGGGATCGTGACGTCGCCCACATGGGCGACGATCGCAGCCTTCACGTCCGCGACGCGGTATTGCGGCACGACCGGATTGGTGAAGAACGAACCCGCGCTCCAGGTGTCGTTATCGGCGGGGTCGAGCACCATGCCCTTACCCGCGCGCAGCTTCAGCACCGCCGCCCGGACCTGATCGGCGGGGCGGGAGTCGCCGTTGTCCGCGCCGAGTGCGTTCGCGAGTTCGCCGTAGCGCAGCGGTGCGCTCGAGCCGTCCGGATCGAGTGCGAAGTCCACTGCGAGCACCACGGCGGTGTCGCGATGCTTGAGGGCGCTGGTGCGGTAGCCGAAGCCGAGTTCAGCTGGTTCGACCCAGCGGATCCGGCCGCTCGCCCGATCCAGCAGACGCACCCGGCGCAGCAGGCTCTCGACCTCGACGCCGTACGCGCCGACATTCTGTACCGGCGTCGCACCGGCCGATCCGGGAATGCCCGACAGGCATTCCAATCCGCCCAGACCGGCCTCGATCGTGGCCGCGACCACCCTGTCCCAGTTCGCCCCCGCTTCGGCGACCACGCCGTCCGCGCCGATCTCGACCGCCTCGTTGCGCACCCGAACCACCACACCGTCGAAACCGTCGTCCCCGATGAGCAGGTTGGATCCGCCGGCGAGCAGTAGTAGCGGAATGCCCGCGGTGTCCAGTGTCCGGACCGTCGCGACCAGCGCGTCGGTTGTCGCGCATTCCACGACCGTGGCCGGACCGCCGACCCGCAATGTGGTCAGCTCGGCCAATCGCACCGATTCGCGCAGCCGCGCACCGCTATCGATCAGCAGCTCGCGCAGCTGATCCGCCGACACCACCCGTGAAGTTCGCACCCCCCAGACGGTAGCCTGTTCGACCATGGCTACACCCCTGGCGTACACGGCTCGCTACTCGTATCCGGTTGCCGCCGTACGCGCGGCCTTCGCCGATGAACAGTACTGGAAGGACCGCATCGCCGAGGTGGGTGGCGAGAAAGCGCGGCTGGATTCGGTCACCGTCGACGGTGACCGGGTCGAGATCGAGATGGTGCAGGTCATTGCCGCGGAGCTGCTGCCTGCCGCGATCACCGCGGTACGGCCGGGCGATCTGGTCATCCCACGCACCGAGATCTGGACCGGCGATTCGGCCACCTTCACCGCGCGGGTCGACGGTGCGCCCGCCGAGGTCCGCGGAACCATCGCGCTCGCGGCCGACGGCTCCGGTTCGGTGGCGCAGACCAAGGGGCGCATCGAGGTGAAGATTCCGCTGTTCGGCGGGAAAATCGAGGCCGCGATCGCGGAGCGGTTGACCGAATTGCTGACGAACGAGGAAGAGTTCACGAACAACTGGCTGGCCAAGCACTGAGCTCCCTGATCACGCCGAGTGCGTGACGTGCCGCAGTTCTGGACACCAGCGATACGACCAGGGTCCCGCGAGTACGGCCCCGACAGCATTGACGATCACCCCGTCCAGGTGCCGTGCGCACCGTGATTCTGTCCCGACGATGCGCGGATTCCGCCTGGCGGGGTGTCGGGATTGTGCCGAATCCCCACACCCACCGCCGCGAGATGCGGCGGCAACCGGTCCCGGTAACCTAATCGCTCATGGCTCGCCGACTGGACTATTCAGCCCGCTTCCCGCTACACACCACCAAGGAGCTGTACGCGGCGCTGTCGACCCGGGAGTACTGGGACGACCGGTGCGCCGAGATGTCGAAATTGACGCCGGGCAATGAGGTCGGCAGCCTCGATGTCGGCGACTCGGGCATCGACCTCGTGCTCAACCACATCCTGCCGCGCGAGATGCTGCCGGAGATCGCGCAGACGGTCATACGCAAGGACATGATCATCACGCGCAAGGAGAGCTGGGGACCGTTCGACGAGAACGAGTCCGTCGGCAAGTTCTCCGCCTCCATTCCGGGCGGTCCGGGCAGCCTCGGCGGCACCATTCGGCTGTTCCCCACCGACACCGGTTGCACCATGCGGTTCTCCTCGCAGGCCAAGGTGTTCATTCCGATGGTCGGCCCGCGACTCGAACAGCTGATGCTGGTGAACCTCGTCGATCTGTTCCGCGCCGAGGCGGAGCAGACCGTCAAGTGGCTGGAAGAGCAAAACCCGACCCGTTGAGACCGGTCGGCACCATCACCAGGGGCACCACCGGTGTCAACCGATTGCGACGCAGCGACCGCTGGCTGATCCACGACGAGCTGGTCACCGGTCGGCTGGGCGATGCGACCGATCCGCTGGTCGTCGACCTCGGCTACGGGGCGAGTCCGTGGACCACATTGGAGTTGGCGACCCGACTGCGCACGGTCCGGAACGACGTACGGGTTGTCGGGCTGGAGATCGATCCGGAACGGGTGGTGCCCGGCCGCGACGGCGTCACTTTCGCCCGCGGCGGCTTCGAATTGGCCGGGCTGCGGCCGGTGCTGGTGCGCGCGTTCAATGTGCTGCGCCAATATCCCGAGTCGGCCGTCCCCGATGCGTGGGCCACCATCCTGTCCGGGATGGATCCGGACGGATTGCTCGTCGACGGCACCTGCGATGAATTGGGCAGACGCTGCGCCTGGGTGCTTTTGGATCGTTTCGGGCCGCGGTCGCTCACGCTGGCCTGGGATCCGTTCACGGTCGAGCGTCCGTCCGATATCGCCGAACGCCTGCCGAAGGTGTTGATCCACCGCAATATCCCCGGTGAGCCGATTCACGCGCTGTTGACAGCCGCCGATCGCGCGTGGGCCCGCGCCGCTCCGCTCGCCCCCTTCGGCCCCCGAGCGCGTTGGCGCACAGCGGCGGAGTACCTGCGCCAGGAGAGGTTTCCGGTGCGCATATACCGCCGCCGCATGCGTGACTGCGTACTTTCGGTCCCTTGGACCACCGTGGCACCCAATCGAACGGGCTGAATTGCGTCATCGCCCCATCCGCCTCTCGATCCACGGAAGTCCCGGCACAATTGGACAAGGATGGCCGCGATATTCGAGATCTCGTGCCACCGGCGCGGTCCGGGCAGCTCTATCGCGAGAATGTCAGCGCCCCATCACAATAACGGGCGCCGCGGCCCGAGTTCGGCCGCTGCCCCGGTGGCGAGGACCGGAAGCCCGGCAATTGCGGACCGCGTCGGCGACCACGGCCGTGGCGAACCAATCACCAATGCGTTCGGGCGCTCCGGACGGAAGACGAGATCCCATCTGTCCTGACCTACCGTCCCCGTGATCAGTCACCCGGCCATGATTGCGCGTCGGACAGAACCTGAGATCGGATGACCTGAGATCGGATGAATTGTCAGCCGAATCGGATCAGTCACCGATCATCGCGCCGATCACACGGCGGTGAGGGCGCAGTACACCCGAACCGCCGCGCGCGGGGGTAGTCGCACACTGGCGGAACGGATTTCATCGGCGGCGCAGCGATGGATGGCGACCGCGTCAGCGACCACCTCATCCAACGCGGATTGCCCGATATCGCCCTCGGCCAGATCGAGCACCGTGCGCACGGGCGTCGTCACCAGGAAGGCGCCCGCGGATTCGAGATCGGCCGGGACAAGTCGGCGGCGCAGCACCACCAGTCGCGGAGTGACCGGCGGACGGCCCGCCCGGACCGACATGTGCAGGAATCGCGGCCGCAATGAACCGAGTCCGTGCAACTCCGCGGCGCTCTGATGGGATACCGCGGCGGCCCCATCGAACCAGGCCGCCCACTTGGCGTACTCATCGAGCGGGCCGGTGGGCCAATCGGCCAAACGCAATAGCCCGACCCCGACCCGGGTCACCGATCCGTCGCCGAGTCCGGCGCGAACGCGCGCCTCACATCCCGCGCGCAGTACCTGTCTGGTGGTGAAGAAGCCGGCATGACGCCCGGCCAATCGCCGCAGCACACGCCAACCGTGCTCGGGGGAATCGAGTGCGCGGCCCGCCGCATCGCCAGCCATGTCGACCAGGCTACGCCCGAATTCTGTGTCGCATGTCACAATCGAACCCCTCACCGGGCCCTCAGAGCGAGCTCAGAAACGTCGGGAAGAATCGACCGCATGAGTACGAAGAGCCAATCCACCCTGACGATCAACCGGCGCGCCCTGGTGATCGCCCTCGTCGTGGTAGTGATTCTGCTCGCTACCGTGCTGGTCGGCGGCGAGGCGTACGCGCGACACCAGGTTTCGCGGTGCATCAGTAGCCAATTCGAGAAAGATCTGGGTTCCAAGATCGATGTGAGCTTCGGAGCCAAGCCCATGCTGATCACCTGGATCGACGGGAAGGTCGATCAGGTGAAGGTCGACAGCGCCGATTCCAAGTTCGGTCCGGCCGTCGGCATGGTGGTGCACGCCAGATTCAACGACCTCGACGTCAGCAACGGCGGCGGCACGATCGGCAACTCGTCGGCCGATGTCACCTGGGGTAACGACGGTATCCGGCAGACGCTCGGCCGCCTGGTCAGCGGCGTGTCATCCTCCTCGTCCAGCGGGATGCTGACTCTGGATGTGCTCGGCGGGCTCGCACAGCTGCAGGTGAAGCCGGAGGTGAAGGACGGTGCCGTGCAGGTCGAGACGATGTCGGCGGAGCTGCTCGGCATGGGGATTCCGAAGGATCTGGTAGCGGGCATCGTCGATGTGTTCACGCAAAGTCTGCAGAGCTACCCGCTCGGTATGAAGGCCACCGAGGTCAAGGTCACCGATAACGGCATCGCGGTGAAGCTGGCGGGTGGGCGGACCGAACTGCCCGCCGAGAACACCAACAACGGCAGCATCAGCTGCTGATTCGCGGTCAGGCCGGGAATCCCGCCAGCACCGCACGGGATTTGGAGAGCCCGAGGCGGGTCGCGCCCGCGGCGATCAGTTCGGCGGCGGCATCGGAGGTCCGGATGCCGCCGCTGGCCTTCACACCGAGACGTCCGCCGACGGTCTCGGCCATCAACCGGACCGCGTGCGCACTGGCACCACCGGACGGGTGAAATCCGGTGGAGGTCTTCACGAAATCGGCACCGGCGCGTTCGGCGGCGCGGCAGACCTCGACGATCGCGGCATCGGACAACGCCGCCGATTCGATGATCACTTTGAGCACAGCGTGATCTCCCACTGCCTCACGCACCGTCACGATATCGGACAGCACCGCACCGAAATCGCCTGCGCGCGCGGCTCCGACGTCGATCACCATGTCGACCTCGGCCGCACCCTGCTCGACGGCAAGGCGCGCCTCGGCACCTTTGACAAGCGAATGATGCTTCCCAGAAGGGAATCCGGCGACCGTCGCGAGCACCAACCCGGACGCCCGAATCGGCAACATGGACGGCGATACACAGATCGCGTACACGCCGAGTTCGCGAGCCTCCGCGACCAAAGCGTCCACCTCTGCGGCTGTCGCCTCTGGCGCCAGCAGCGTGTGATCGATCATGGCGGCCACTTCGGCCCTGGTCAGCGACGCGGAATTTGCCACAGGGTGAGAGTCTGGCATACCCGCGGCGAATTCCATTGCGCGCCTCGGACGCATCGCGCACACTCGATACTGTCGGTGGAGCTACGGCCAGCGCTTTGCGACTGCCCAGCCGACTGTTGCGCAGTTGCGGATGGCCCATTCGTTCGGGAGGAGACGACATCGTGCTGATCCGTCGCGAACGCGCCGACGATGCCGCCGCGATCGCGGCCGTCCACCGCAGCGCCTTCGGACCCCCGTACTCGAACGCCGATAACGACCGGGAGACAACCGAACTCATCGGCGAGCCCACCGACAACAGTGCCGCCGACCCGCCCGAGGTCGACCTCGTCACCCGGCTGCGCAGCGACTCCGGCTGGATTCCAACCCTCTCGATGGTCGCGGTGGAACACGACACCATCATCGGCCACGTCTGCCTCACCCGCGCCGGCGTCGGCCCGTTCCCGGTACTCGCCCTCGGCCCGCTCGGCGTGCTGGCCGAACGGCAGGGCAAAGGAGTCGGCGCGGCTCTCATGCACGCCGCCCTCGGTGCCGCCGATGCCCTCGACGAGCCGCTGATCGGACTGACCGGGAGCCTCGACTACTACCCGCGGTTCGGTTTCCTCCCCGCCGCCCGGCTCGGCATCACACCGGCTGAACCGAGGTGGGTTTCGCATTTCCAGGTGCGTACGTTGTCGGCGTACGAGTCGCAAATCGTCGGCGAATTTCGTTATGCGGAGCCGTTTTACGAGGTGTAGGGCGGGCTGGTCCCGGTGTGCGTTCGCGGGGGCTTCACGGGTGGTGGAGCATGTCATAGACGTAGGAGCGTTGGTGTCTGCGGGAGACCCAGACGCCTTCAGGCGGTAGGTCGCTTTGGCCTGGATTGTCGAAGGGGCGGCTCAGGACTTCGCCGGAAGCGGTGCAAATGGACCAGCCGAAGTCGGGGAGTCGGCGGCACCAGAGGTCGTCGTCGACTCGTTTGTAGGACGGGTAGCCGTAGGCCCAGCCGTCGCGCACGAATTCGTACGTCAGCCCGTCGAGCTGTCGCACGAACTTCACACGGGTCACATTCCCATTGTCGGCCCAGTGTCGGCTTCCCCGCACGGCGAACTCGACACCTGCTCGGCGTGGGCGTGGGCGCGGGTGGTGCGAAATGCCCGTGATCCACCTGGGAGGATGAGCCTATGAGTTCCGCTCCACCTGTCTTGGATGATCGACGCTTCGTGCTCACTCTCGGATGCCCCGACCGTCCAGGCATCATCGCCAAGATAACCTCCTTCATCACCGAGTTCGGGGGGTCCATCGTGGAAGCGGGCTACCACTCGGACCCGGATATCAGCTGGTTCTTCACCCGCCAGGCGATCAAGGCATCGACAGTTCCGTTCGGTATCGCGGAGCTGCGCGATCGGTTCGCCGGTGTAGCGGCCGACTTCGGCCCGGAGACCGAGTGGCAGTTGCTGGACTCCGGGGAGCGGCGTCGGGCTGTACTACTGGTCAGCAAGGACGGGCACTGTCTGCACGACCTACTAGGCCGCGCCACGAGCGGTGAACTGCCCGCCACCATCGAAGCGGTGATCGGCAATCACCCGGACCTCGCCGATATGACCGAGGCGCACGGCGTGAAGTTCCACCATGTGCCCTTTCCGAAGGATCCGGCGGAGCGCGGCCCGGCCTTCGAGGGGGTCCGCGCGCTGGTGGATGCGCACGACCCGCACGCCGTCGTCCTGGCCCGGTTCATGCAAGTACTGCCCGCCGAGTTGTGCGAACACTGGGCGGGCAAGGCGATCAATATCCACCACAGCTTCCTGCCCTCGTTCGTCGGTGCCCGCCCGTATCACCAGGCCTTCGCCCGCGGCGTCAAATTGATCGGCGCGACCTGCCATTACGTCACCGCCGAACTCGACGCGGGTCCCATCATCGAACAAGACGTCATCCGCATCGACCACGCCGACGAGGTCCGCGATATGGTCCGCCAAGGCCGCGATATCGAACGCGTGGTCCTGGCCCGCGGCCTGCGCTGGCACCTCGAGGGCCGAGTCCTGGTGCACGGCCGCCGCACCGTCGTCTTCTCCTGAGCGTGCGGCGGCGGCCCGGCGGCTTCGGCGGGCTGACGTACCGAATCGAGGATCAACACCAGGTCCTCGTTGAACCACTCGTACATCTCGGTATTCCCAGATGTCCCTGCGGGAGCACCGCGTACTTGACCAGACTGCCTGTCTCCCTGAGCATTTCGGCGATCCGCTCGGCATGCACCGGCGGCGCTATATCGTCGAACGCACACGCCGGAATCGTGGTCGGCACAACGAGATTGCGGGCCGATTCGCCGAGATCCAGTTCTCCGAATTTCGCACGCACCCGAGCGGGGCAGGAGCGGACGACGGCGAGGCTGTAGTCGACCACGTCGCCGGTGGCACGCAGGCTCATCGGCGGGAAGATGATCGAGCTGCCCAGGCCCAGGCGCCTCCGACCCGGTACGGCCTCGCCGTGCCATCACCAACGTCGGTGGGCAATACAGCTAGGCGGCACGCAGTTTGACGGGCATCGAGCGGTAGGCGTGCAGATTCCGCAAAGGATGTGGGATCGGCGGGCCGTCCAGCGACAGATCCGGGTACCGCTCGAAGAGGGCTCGCAGCGCGATGGAGCCTTCCAAACGGGCCAGCGTGGCACCGAGGCAGCCGTGTACCCCGCTGCCGAACGCGAGATGATCGCCGGCATTGGCCCTGGTCACATCGAATCGTTCGGGATCGGGGAAGACGGCGGGATCGTAGTTGGCGCCCGCCAACGACAGCAGGACCAGGGAACCGGATTCGATGTGCTGATCGGCGATGTCGATCTCGGAGTTCGTGACCCGGCCCGTCATCCGCACCGGACCGTCGTAGCGCAGGATTTCCTCGACCGCACGTGGCCACAGCTCCGGCTGCGCTGCCAGCAATTCCAGCTGGTCCGGATGGCTGGTCAGCAGGGCGATTCCATTGCCAAGCATATTCACCGTCGTCAAGAATCCGGCGTCCAGCAGCAGCGCCGCATTGGACATCTGCTCGCGGCGGCTCAGCTCGCCACCCTTCACCAGCAGGCTCAGCACGTCGTCGCCCGGTTGGGCGGCGAGCCCGTCGAGGTGCTGGTCGAAGTACCGCCGAACCTCGGCCAGGTCTGCGATGGCGTGGCGATAGGTGCTCCAGCTCAGGCCGCGTTCGATCAGCGGCGCACCGGAATCTCCCCACTTCAGCAGGGTCGGATGCATATGGTCGGGCAACCCGAGAATCTCGGCGATGATCGCGACCGGCAACTGTGCGCAGAAGTCGACAATCAGGTCCGGTCGCGGCTTCGATTCCAGGCGTTCGAGGAGGTCATCGGTCACTTCGATGACTCGCTTACGCAGTTTGGCGATCGCCCTCGGGGTGAATGCCTGCCCGACCAGGCGCCGATACCGGGTATGGTCCGGCGGATCGGTCACCAGCATCGAGGGCGGTTCCGCGAGATTGGGCAGCCCCGGATCCGTTTTGGTCATCACCCAGCGAATCGGCTTCGGCAAGGCCGGATGGTTGGGTGTGACAACGCTGAAGCGACGGTCCCGCAGGATGAGTCGGCACAGTTCGTAATCCATGGTCACGTGCAACCCGGAGATCTCGGGTATCCGGCCCCGCTGCCGGATATCGTCGAGGTACCGCGACGAGCCGAGCAAACGATCCGGACCGACCGCGAGCTGTCCGAGAGGATTGCCCCGACGCGCTGCCCACAACAGGTACAACCGGGGCAGACCATGCATCACCAGCCACCGAATCCATACCCGTATATGCATGTTGTCACCTCCTATGCCGACCCTTCCATATGATAGATAGCCGCTATTAGCAGAGCGCGTTATCAGGGCTGGTGGAGTGACTATCTGATCAGGTGAGAGGCACCATGGACAGGCGCGGTTTCGTCAAGGGCGCTGGCCTGGCAACGATGCTGGGCATTGCGAGCGGAAGTGTGTTCGCGGCGGTGTGGGCCGATGATTACAGCCCGAGCCCGAGATCACCGATGTACCGCACGCTGGTGCCGGAGATCTTCGCGCCGCTGCCGGATCCGGCCGACCATATGCCAGCGATTGTCATCGGGTCGGGATTCGGCGGCTCGATCACCGCGCTGCGCCTGGCGCAGGCCGGGACCAAGGTAGCCGTGCTCGAGCGCGGGTCACGCTGGCCGAACGATCCGTGGCGCAATATCTTCGCCGTCGACACTATTCCGGATGGCCGTGGCTTCTGGCATCGCAGCACCTTTACCGGCGCTAACAGGATTACGGTGCCGATCGATCCGTTCGGCGGGGTTCTCGATGTTTCCAATTACCCGGGCATAGACATATGGCGCGGTGCGTGTGTGGGCGGTGGCTCGGTGGTGTTCACCGGGGTGATGATCGAACCCGAGCAGCGGTTCTTCGACCACGTGTTCCAGAGGGTGGTCGACTACCGCGAGATGCACGACATCTACTACCCCAGGGTCCGAGATACGTTGCGGCCGAGCCCGATACCGAACGACATCTACGACTCCTTCGCATTCACCCACTCGCGAGCCTGGGAAGAACAGGTCCGCGCGGCCGGCTATACGCCGCAGCGCATCGATGGCAGTTGGAATTGGGACGTCATCCGCGACGAGCTGGCCGCACGATCGATGCCGTCGGCGACGGTCGGCTGTTCGAACCTCGGCAACTCCAACGGCGCGAAGTTCGATCTGAACCAGAACTACCTGCGTTATGCCGAGGACACCGGCTGCGCCCAGATCTATCCCGGACATCGCGTGGACGCCATCGGCAGGGAACCTGGAACATCGGGGCGCTACACCGTCGCCGTCACCAAACTCGCGCCCACCGGCGAGGTGCTCCGCACCCGCACGCTGACCTGCGACAAGCTGTTTCTCGGCGCGGGCTCGGTCGGTACCTCCGAACTGCTGGTGCGCGCGCGGGCGACGGGCGCGCTGCCGAACCTGAACGAGCACATCGGCGAAGGCTGGGGCAGCAACGGCGATGTCGCATTGGCGCGGCCTGCCACCGTGCTGCAGGTAGGTACGCAGGGCGCGCCATCCGTGAGCCGGATTCTGGACGAGGCGGACGCACCCGTATCGCTGGAAAACTGGTTCGTCCCCGGTACGACGGCCTTCGACATAGGCATTGTCGCGTCGTTGGGCATAGTGCTCGACGACACCCGCGGCCGGTTCGTCTACAACCCGACCGAGGGGACCGTGGATCTGCAGTGGCCACCCGACGGTGCCGCCGGCTACCTCGCGCGAGCGCGGGAAGTCAACACGGTGATCTGTGACTGCCCGTCTCTCGTTTCGCCGGCTTTGGAGGCGGACGCCTCGTTCACCTCACACCCGTTGGGCGGTGCGGTGATCGGACGCGCAACCGACACCTACGGCCGGGTGCGGGGTTATCGAGGCTTGTATGTAATGGACGGCGCGGCTGTACCCGGCAGCACCGGAACAGTGAACCCGTCGTTGACGATCAGTGCGCTGGCCGAGCGCAATATCGAAGAGATCATTCGTTCCGGAGAGTAGGTCGGCGGACGTCTACTACCAGCGTGGCCCGCGCTGAACCTCATCCACCTTCGGCCGCACATCGGCGAGGTACACGCCGGTCGCGACAATCGACACCAGCGCAAGCAAACTCGTGACGCTCAGCGAAAGCAAGAGGAATACCAGGGCCGCGCCGAGGATTGCGATCCAAATCGGTTTGGTCAGCTTGTCCACCGCGGTGAAGGCGTCGGGGCGCTGGCGGATGGCGTGGATGAGCGCGAAAATCGTCGCGCCGAGCGCCAAGAGCCGCAGCCCGTACAAGATCCAGCTGGCCAATCCGTGCGCTGTGTCCACGAGCCCATCATAGAAGCAACGACCCCGCACACGTCGGGTGTGCGGGGTCGTCAGCGTGGAGAACAAAGAATGTCAGGCCTTCTTGGGGGCCGCCTTCTTGGCCGCGGCCCTCTTGGCAGGCGCCTTCTTGGCTGGCGCCTTCGGGGCGACACCGTCGTCGGCGAGGCCGGCCTCGGTGGTCACCTCGAGGACCTCGGCCTCGACAACAGGCGCGGCCTCGACAACGGGCTCGGCCTCGACAACAGGCTCAGCCTCGGTCTCTTCTTCCTTGGCCGGGCGGCCGATCAGCTCGTTGACCTTGGTGAGCGCATCCTCGGCGCGGCTGGCCGCATCCTTGTACAGCGTCTCGACGCGCTCGATCTGATCCTCGACGAGGTGATTGGCGCGGAGCCGCTCGACGGTCTCCTCGCCGCGCACGGCCAGATCCGAGTACAGGTCGATGACCTGGGTGTAGTACTTCTCGGCGAGCGCCTTCAGCTCCTCCGAGGTGAACTTTTCGCGCAGCTCGGCAAGGTCCTCCGGCAGCTCCGAGGGCAGTTCGGACAGCCGCTCGCGCAGCGACTCGAACTGAGACCGGACGTCGGCGGGCACATTGGCGAAGCGCTCGCGGGCCCCTTCGACACGACCGCTGACATCGGCCGAGGCGGCGCGCTCACGCACCTGGGTGACGGCGTCGACAACCGCGTTGTACACGGCGTCACCAGCACCGACGGTCGCGAACAGTGGCTTGATGGTTGCGTTCTCGGTCATTCTTCGCTCTCCTGGCGTGGCGGAGTTGGTGATGTGCTCGGAACGTCGCTGTCCCACTCGATCCCCCCTGGCTCGCTTCCTCCGTTTTCCCGGCGAAACGATTCATAAATATCCAGCAGCACCTGCTTTTGCCGTTCGCTGATCGACGTATCGGCAAGCAGGGCATCCCGGACCGGACTGTGCGGCCGCTGCTCGAGATAGCCAGCCCGTACATACAACACCTCCGAAGACACCCGCAGTGCCTTGGCGATCTGCGCGAGTACTTCGGCGGAAGGATTACGCAATCCGCGCTCGATCTGGCTGAGATATGGATTGCTCACTCCCGCCAGCGTGGCGAGCTGGCGCAACGAGACTTGCGCGGCTTCTCGCTGTGCCCTGATGAAACCTCCGATGTCGTGCGCCGCGTTGGCCACACGAGCCGCCTTTTCCCCGACACCGCCGGATCTCTCCGGTGACTCGTCGTTGTACTCGGCGGAACCTTCGGACTGGTCTGCCATCACTCACCTTCTGGCGGTTGTACGTTTCCAATTCTAAAGCAGGGTGCTAGCTATTGCAAGCACGCAGTTAGCGTCCCCTGGCAAACATTCAGCCCGCTCTGCACAATTCGTGGCGTTCACGGCCCTCCATGGTTACGCAGGCTGCCGCCTCCGAGCCTGAGCTCACGCCGCGATGGTCAGCCACCGAACATCAAATGCGAAATCGTGTAGATCACCAGCCCTGCAAGCGATCCTACGACCGTGCCGTTGATACGAATGAATTGCAGGTCACGCCCAACCTGCAATTCGATCTTCTTGCTGGCTTCCTCGGCATCCCACCGGGCAACCGTATCGGTGACCAGGGTGGTGATCTCCCCGGCGTAGTTTTCCACCAGATACCGGGCCCCGCGGTCGATCCAACCGTCGACTTTGGCACCCATCTCGGCGTCGTCGCGCAGCCGCTCCCCGAGCTGCTGCACATTCTCGGCGACCTTGCGGCGCAGGGTGGAATTCGGATCGTCGGCCGATTCCAGGATCAGCCGCTTGGCCGCGCGCCAGGTCGCCTCGGCCATGCCGGTGATCTCCTCGCGGCCCATGATCTGCGACTTGATCCGCTCGGCCTTTTTGATCATGGCGTCGTCGTGCTGCAGGTCATCGGCGAATTCCTCGAGGAATCGATTCGCCGCGAGCCGAACCTCGTGTTCCGGATTCGACCGCACCTTCCAGGTGAACTCGACCAGCTCCCGATAAATCCTCTCCGAAAGCAGAATGTTTACAAATTTGGGAGCCCACTGCGGCGCATCCCGCAAAACGATCCGGTCGATCGTCTCCTGCGAACCGAGCGCCCACTGGTGCGCTCGCTCCGCGAGCAGGTCGAGCAGCGGCAACTGCCGATTGTCGGCGAGCAGTTCGGCGAGCACCCGTCCGATCGGCGGACCCCACACCGGTTCGGCGATCCGCTTGACGATGGTGTTGTCGATGACCTGCTCGACATCCTCGTCCCGCAGTACCCCCACCACCGCGCGCAGAATGGTCGAACTCTCCTGTGCCACCCGGCCCGCGTGTCCGGGCTCGGCCATCCAGCGCCCCACCCGCCAGGAGACCTGCGCCGAATTCACCTTCGCCGAGACCACGTCGGGGGCAAGGAAATTCGAGCCGACGAAAGAACCGAGGCTGGCGCCGAGCTGATCCTTCTTCTTCCTGATGATCGCGGTATGCGGGATCGGCAGGCCGAGCGGATGACGGAACAGCGCGGTCACCGCGAACCAGTCGGCGAGTGCGCCGACCATGCCCGCCTCGGATGCGGCCCGCAGGTAACCGACCCAATCATCGCCCGCCCCGTGGGCTTCCATCCATCGGCAGAACAGGTAGATCGCCGTCGCGAACGCCAACAACCCGGTGGCCAGTGCCTTCATCCTGAACAGATCGCGGCGCTTGCCCGCCTCGTCGACGAAGGCCGCGAAACTGGCCGGCGGTGCGGATGCGGGCGGCATCGCTGTGTTGGACCGGCCGCGTTCGCGGGGCCCTACGTGGGCCCGCCCGTCGCTCACCGCTGCCCGCAACGAACGGCCTTCGGCCGAATGCGCCGATCCGGCCGCTACCGCCTCCGGGCCCGTCGCTCGCGCCGCAGTATCCGATTCGCGGCGTTCGCGGGGCCCTTCGTGATCACGCTCCGCTACCGCCTCCGGGCCCGTCGCTCGCGCCGGTGTGTTGCCGGGAGCTTTCTCCATGACACCCATTCTGCTGTGTGTAACCGACCGACCACTCGGGCGATCACAAGCGACATGTAACCGACGCCGAATCGCCGGATTATGTGCAACCTGTCGCAACCAGCACCCCAAATACCCCTGTGCGTTGTTGCCTGGACCTAAGCTGGTGGTCCACGAACCCATACAAACGAGGGAGTTCACGCTGTCCACCGATGACCTTGTCGACGTCGGCGAGCTTGCCGAACGACCGGCGGCGGTGCGCACCGGACGGACGGACGGTCGCAAGCGCCGATGGCGACAGCACAAGATCGACCGCCGTGAAGAGTTGGTCGACGGCACCCTCGCGGCTATTCGCACGCGGGGCAGCAATGCGGGCATGGACGAGATCGCCGCGGAGATCGGCGTCTCCAAAACCGTGCTCTACCGCTACTTCTCGGATAAGAACGACCTGGTCCACGCGACCATGCAGCGATTCATCGAAACCACCCTGATGCCCCGTGTGTACGAGGCGATCAGCCTCGACGCGGACGAGTACCAGCTGGTGCGTTCGGCGCTGGCCGCCTACGTCGGCACAGTCGACGACGACCCTGAGGTCTATCGGTTCATCATGGGCAACGGCTCGACCGATCAGTCCTCGCTGGCCGAATTCGAGAAGCTCTTCGCCGACGTCGTCACCACGGTCATCATCGATCGAAGTACCGAGCACGGCTTCGAAACCGAGGGCGCGCTGCTGTGGTCGTATGTGCTCGTCGGTGGCATCCAGCTGGCAACACACTGGTGGACCACGGATAAGACGATGTCGCGCGAGGAAGTCATCGACTACCTGACCATGATGGCCTGGAGCGCCATCGAGGGGATGGCACGCGCGGGCGGCTCCCGGGCGATCTTCAACGCCCAGCCACACATCCTGCCGAAGCCGCCGCAGGACGGTGCTTGAGCGCTAGCTCGTGACCGAAAACTGATCAATCGCCCGACTTCACGCGCTAACAGGCCGCTAGCTGGGGCGCTAGCTGAAATAGTGACGACGGTCTCGACAATGCCGCGAGGTTGACTACTCTGAACCCGAGCGGTACGTGGGTGTCCCACATCACCGCCGCGCGGACAGTGCCCGCTGGCGGCCTTCGCGGGGCGCTGCGTGGTGACGCAAGCTACTGCCTGCGCGCCCGTCGCGCCGCTGCCGGCACCAATGGAGGTACCTCGATGGCGAAGCAAGTGCCGACTTCTCGGCTTGCTCGTGGCACCAAGCTGGGTGCGGTGGCAGCCAGTTCGGTCATCCGAACCCAGCGCACACGCCTTTCGATGCGAGGCAGGTCGGCGGCCGTACGCGCGAAGATGGCCGAGGAGTCCATGCTCCGCACCACCGAGCAGGTGGTCATGGTCCTCGGGACCATGAAGGGCGTGGCCATGAAACTCGGCCAGATGATGTCGGTGCTCGATCTCGATCTGGTGCCCGAGAGCCATCGCGAACGCTTCCAGAAACGACTCGCCGTGCTGCGCAATGCCGCGCCGACGGTGTCGTTCGAATCGATGCGGCAGGTGATCGAGGAGGATTTCGGACAGCCGCTGGAAGCGGTATTCGCCGAATTCCAGCCGGAGCCGATTGCCGCGGCCTCGATCGGGCAGGTGTATCTGGGACGGCTGCACGACGGACGTCAGGTCGCGGTCAAGGTGCAATACCCGGGCATCGATGCGGCCGTGCGCGCCGATCTGAAGAATCTGGCGATGTTCCGGCGTGTACTGCAATCGGCGATGCC
>FTJU01004985.1_pt1 | contig 22251 bp, 16 predicted proteins | sample 1658961 | NCBI WGS metagenome assembly FTJU01 (sample SAMEA3914878, study PRJEB12502) | metagenome | biome: forest; material: soil | place: USA | collected 2012-03-12 | depth 0.3 m | reverse complement strand
CCGCCGACCGCCAGGATCGGCAGCCGCGTCCACAGGGATGCCGCGGTGGTGACGACAAGTGCGAGTGTTCCCATCACCACCGCGAGCGACAACGCCGCCCGACCCATTGCGCCCGATTGGTAACGGCGCGCGAACCGGGGTGCCAAGCGGGCGCCGAGAATCGCTGTCGCGGCGAGCGGTGCCGACACCACCGCTGCCGCGACCGGCCGCAGACCGCCACCGGTCTGCCGGTAGTGCATGAGCAGCAACGTGAACGACGGCGCCGCGGCATTGAAGACGAAGACCACTGTCAACCCGCGGCGAATCACTCGTATCCGCAGAACCCGCGGGTCCAGCAGCGGTCGGTGCCCCCGGGCCTGCGCGGCGACGAACCCGGCCAGCAACCCACCTGCGGCGGCCAGGCAGCCCGCGGTCCACACCGGCCAGTAGACGCAGTGTTGTCAGGCCGGGATGGTTCGCCGAGGACGTAGTGGGATGTTGTCACGGAACACTTCGATGGCAGCGGCGACTTCGAATGGTGTTGTCGTGTGGACGATGTCGTGACGGTAGCGGACTCGGTCAGCGACTGGGTCGAGGTCGAAGCCCCAGACCATCGACATCAGTGGGTTGATGAACAGCTCGGAGCCTTTGGCGCGGGTGCGTGCCAGGGAGTGGTGGTCGCCGAATTCGCCGCGGGCGGCATCGGTGACCGATGCGCAGACGATGCTCTCCCTGCCGGGGGTGTGTTGTTGGACCCAGTCGACGGCGTCGAGCCATGCGTCGACCGAGGCGATGCCTGGCAGGAGAGCGAAGACGCCATGGTAGGCACCGACTTTGGCCAGGGCCGCAACGTTTTCGAGGAAGTGGGCGTGGCAGACGCCGTGATAGGTGTCGACACCGAATCCGACGCAGACCGCGAGTTTGACCGGCAGATCGAGCTCGCGGGCCGCCAGCAGGCTGGTGATGTCCTCCACCGGCGTTCCCAGTCCGGCTTCGTCACCGGTCATGAGTAGGTCGGTGCCGCCGTCGACCAGCACTAGTGCATCCAGGCGCAGCTCGTGAGCCAACCATGCGTAGGCGGCTCGGATATCGGCGGATCCGCCCTTCCGGATCAGAAAGATTTGGTCTGGGTAACCGTGATCGCGTAACCAGACCGCGAGATGGTGCTCTGGGAAGTAGGAGGCCTGGCCGCTGGTGTCGGCGTCGATTTCGAACAGTTCCGCCGCCACCGGTCGCGCGCTGGCACGCGTGACAGGGGTGAAGGTGAGGTTCGCCAGGAAGACCGTCTTGTGGCGTTCGCGCAGAGCGAAGGCTATGGGCAGACCGCTGAGCAGGTCGAACCCGCCGCCGGCACCGGCGACCAGGATCCGCTCACAGCTCTGAAGGCGATGAAGAAGCGGTGTATCGAACAACGCGGGCGCAGCCATCTGTCGAAGTATTCAGCACACCATCGCGGGTAGGGTGTTCGGACTTCTCATAACTGGGCAGTAGCGACATTGGGGGACTGCGGTATTCGTCGTTGAGGAGTATCAGGGACCGCTGTCGGAATGTCGTCGGCGTAGGTGACTACTCGTCGAGGACCGATGGTTCGGCCGGGGTGCGGTCGCGGCCGAAGAAGCTGGCTCGTTCGCCGTTGCTGGGTCTGTTCTCTTGGCTGATGGTGTCTGCGAGTAGTGAGCGGACCTTGATCCGGTCGGGCGGTTGAACAGCTTCGGGATGTCCGAGGTGTTTCGCCACTGGAGAGCCCGGAATCCTGAAGCTGGCCCGAGCCGCGAAGTAGCTTGGTGCGCAGGCTGATTCGTCTAGGTCGAACGGGATCTGATCGGGGTGTGAACGCTGGTCGGGAACGACTGGCAGCGGGTGGTGAACAAGATAGGCGACTCGGCTCGGGTTCGGTCTGTTGCTGAAGTTCTTCGAGATCGAGGCCCGGTTTCCGAACGGGGCCGCAGGAGTTTTGACATTCGTGGAGGCATAGCGTTCTCTAGGCGCGGGAAGGGCGTTAAAACTAGGTTCACAACGAGATTTCGCGACAAGACAGGGATCCAGCACATGACCTCGACAAGCAAGCTGGCGGTAATCCTTGTGGCCGCTGCCGTCTCAGTGGCGGCGCTCGCCGGCACCGCGCAAGGCGGGCAGGAAACTGCAGTGGACAGGCATGAAGGCGTGGCAGACTGCATCCAGTGGTGGTGGACCGACAGCGGCACGTCGACGACGACCATCCACTGGCACAACCTGTGCCCGAGCAGGCAGAGTCTGATGGTCTCGTGGCAGAACAATCGGATGAATGGGAATCCGGATGACGTGATGTACGGAATTCCGGGCGGTGACGAGGGCTCAGACACGTGGGAGGGCGTTCCGATCGCCGTCAGACAACTATGAGGTACATCCAGCCGCCCTGCCCATCATCCATTGGGGTAACGCGGTACGGCTGGTCGTAAGGGCTGACCTCGGGCCAGTTGTTCGGGCCCTGCGGCCGAGGCGGTGATCACGCCTTCGCTGGAGCATTTCGGCGGGGCGGGTGCCCGAGCAGCTTGCAGGTCACCGATGTCATTTCGGTGTCACCGGGAGCGACCTGTGCCCACCGGATGGGCGGCTGTGTCGACCTCGCTGGTCGCCTGTGGGATCCGGCTATCGGCCTGGCACGGCGAGTTGTCCTGTGCGGCAGCTGGTTCGGTCTCGGCATGAGGAGTCTCGCGTGGCGAACCGGCCGCCTCCGGTTCCTGCCGCGATGCCGAACGGCCCGCAACCCGGTGTGGGCAGGTCGAATTCGTCGACGACGCAGTCGGTGGTGATCCGGCCGATCCGGTGCGCCCGGTACTGGGTGAACCACAACGCGCCGTCGGGTCCGGGTGTGATGACCGTCGGCCCGCAGGTGGGGTCGAGACGGTAGTCCGTCGGCTTCTCGCCGGAACCATCCGGCCGATCCGGCCGCTGTGGACGAGGGTGAACCACAGCACGCCATCCGCTCCCGTGGTGAGAGGGTAGGGTCCGGCCGCGCCGTCGGCCACCGCTTGCTCCTCGATGAATACCTGGGTCAAAGGGGCTTCTCCAAACCGTGCTCGGCAGCGATGCGTTCGATGTCGGCCGGGGTTCCGGCCATGATGGTGCGGGCGTGTTCGGTGACCAGGTCAGCAGGCCAGTCCCACCACGCGGCCTGCCGCAGGCGCTCGATGTCGGCGTCGTCGTAGCGCTGCCGGATCGGTCCGGCCGGATTGCCGCCGACAATCGTGTAGGGCGGAACGTTGGCCGTGACCACGGCGCCAGCCGCGACGATGGCGCCGTCGCCGATCCGGACGCCGGGCATGACAGTGGCCCGGTAGCCGAACCAGACGTCGTTGCCGACGACCGTATCGCCGCGGCTGGGCATCGCGGTGACGATGTCGAGGGTTTGTTCGGTCCACCGGCCGCCGAACATGGTGAACGGGAAGGTCGACACCCCCATCGTGGATGCGCGGCCCCGGCCATCAGGAAAGTGGTACCCGTGGCGATCGCGCAGTACTTGCCGATGGCCAGACGTTCCGGCCCGTAGGCATAGAGGACGTTGCGCCGCTCGAACTCCGTGGCGGCCTCCGGATCATCGTAGTAGGTGTACTCGCCGACCGTGATGTTCGGCGAGGTGACCAGTGGTTTGAGGAACACCACTCGCTTGTGGACAGGCAGCGGGTACACGGTCATCGGATCAGGTTGGGGCATGGGCACATCCGTTCTTCGAAATTGGAATCGTGCGGTATACGGTTCTGGCGCAGTGCAACTCGCATTACAGTGCCTGGAAGCCGCCGATCTTCTGCTCGAGCAGTTCGGCCAGCCGCAACGGGGTGCGGTCCTCGAACATCGGACCGATGAGCTGCACGCCCACCGGCAGCCCCTCGAGGGACCGGCCCGCCGGTATGGCGGTAGCGGGCAGGCCGGGCATGGTGGCCATACCGGCCCAGACGAACTGGTCGAAGTACGGGTACTCGACACCGTCGATATCGATGTGCCGGTCCTCCAGACCTCCGTTGTGGTCGTGCGGGTAGGCGGAAGTGGGCGTGATGGGGCACACCACGGCATCGAACTCGGCGAAGAGCTGCCGCCAGCCGTGGCGGTGGAGTTCGCGACGGTTGTTCGCCTCGACCCAGTCGCGGTGGCTGAGCACCATGCCGCGCAGCCGCGCCGCATCGAGACTCCGGTCGTCCGCGCTCAGGGCGGCAGCGCGGGTTCGCAGCTGTTCGTACACGTCGACCGAAAGACTCGTGGCGGCGTTCGACAGCATCAACAACATGTAGAGCGTCGCCGCTTCGGTCGGATCTGGCAGCAGCCGACTGCGCCGTTCGACGCGGGCACCCTCGTCGACGAGCGCCTCGGCGACCCGGTTCACGCCCACCCGCACCGCCGATCCGGTCGCAATGAGCGGATGGTCCTCGATGATCAGGACACGGAAGTCCGACAGCCGCTCGTGGCGCGCGGGCGGCAGTGCGACGTCGTAGGCGACGCCGTGGGTCAGCGGGTCCGGTCCGGCCATCACGTCGAGCAGCAGCGTGAGGTCGCGGGCGGTGCGCGCCATCGGGCCGACGACGGCGAGGTCGAGGTCGATCGGCAAGGCCGGCGCGGGCGGCGCGACCATGCCGCGGGTCGGGGCCAGCCCGAGGGTCGGCTTGTGTGCGTATATGCCACAGAAATGCGCGGGGGTGCGCAGCGAACCGGCGAGGTCGGAGCCGATGGACAGCGCGCCGAATCCGGACGCCAGGGCCGCCGCCGAACCGCCGGACGACCCACCCGACGTGCGACCATAATCCCGCGGATTGTTGGTGGTGCCGTAGATCTCGTTGAAGCTCTGGATATCTCGCAGCATCAACGGCACATTGGTCTTACCGAGCACCACCGCGCCGGCCGCCTTCAACCGCGACACCGCTACCGCGTCCTCGGCCGGCACATAGTTCGCGTATTGCGGCATTCCCCAGGTCGTGGGCAGCCCGGCCATATCGTATGACTCCTTGACCGTCACCGGAATACCGAGCAACGGCCGATCCTCGCCGCGGGCGCGCGCCTGATCGGCGCGGCGCGCGGCGGCCCGCGCATTATCGAAGTCCGGCACACAGATCGCGTTGATCGCCTTGTCGTCGCGCTCGATACGGGCGATCGCCTCCTCGGTCAGTTCCACCGATGTCACTTCACCAGCGTGCAACGCAGCTACGAGTTCTTCCGCCGACTTCAAGCTCCACTCCATGAAGTCGAAACTATTGGCCCGCCGCAGAAGCCATAAAACGCCACCTCGCGCAATCGGGGAAAGTTGAATGGGCAACTTTCGGTGCAAATTGGCGGACTCGTTCTGTCAAATCCCAGGTCACGATGCCGGCAGAGCCCGACTCGATTGGCGCAGGCCATGAAATGCCATTTCGCACAACGGGATAGATCTCACAACGGCTACCGTGTTCCGCTCCGGCCGCGGACTGTTCGACCGGCCGCTGGTCATGGCGACGTGCGGCGAGCTCGATGCTGGCCCGGAAACTCAGGAGACATGCCCACGGGGCAGGTAGCCCCCGTGCAGGGCCGGAAAAAGGTAATATTCATTCCCAAAAAACTGGTGAAGTAGCGGTATTGCATCCGTGCGTTATTCGTCGTTCGAAGGGCGCCGGCATTCGTGGTGGGGTGCTTCGTGGCGTGATGGTTACTCGTCGAACGTCAGCGGTTCGGCTGGGGTGCGGTCGCGGTTGTTGAGTGCGGTGTGTTCTTTATCTGTCGATGGGTCGTTGCGGTGGCCTCGCAGCTGTGGCAGCGGATTTGTGCAGTGTTGCATCCAATGCAATTGATCCGAGCTGGAGGACTAAAGGCCGAGTTTGGTGACGGCGTTGTCTTCCAACGGGTTTGCGGTGCGGATGTAGTTGTGCACGGTGCGCGGGTTGGACCAGCGGCCCTGTCGCATGATTTCGCGGTCGCTGGCCCCGCCGAGGGCGGCTTGGGTGGCGAATCCGGCGCGCAGTGAGTGTCCGGAGAAGAGGTCCGGATCGAGTCCGGCGCGGGCGGCATAGCGTTTGACGAGTTCGGCGATCGCGCGGCCGGACATGGCGCCGGTGCCGATGCCGCCGTGGCGGGTAATGGTGGGAAACAGTGGGAGGGTGTCGTTTTCGGCGAGTGCGGTGCCCTGGAAGCGGTGGCAACGGTGGATGTTCGGCGACGGTGCCGGTGTCTCGGCCAGCCAGTCGCGCATATCCCGGTGCGCGCGATGTGCTTCGAGGAGCTGAATCCAATCGGCGAAGGTACAGACCGGGCAGGTTTGCGGGTGACGGCCGCGGGGGAGTGCGACGCGGTGTTCGGCGATACCGGTGGGGTCGGTTTTGGTGGTCGGAAGTTGAACGAGTAGCAGCGGTTCACCGGTGCCGTGATCGAGGTCGACCCGCACATCGGCGATCCGCAATCCGGCAAGTTCGCTGCGGCGCAACGCTCCCGCGAATCCGACGAGCAATGCCAGCGCGTCGCGGCGGCGGGCGGGCTCGGTCGGCCAACCCGGCTCGGGCAGACCCGCGAGCAGTTGTTCCAGGGTGTGCAGCAGCACGGGGCGTTTACGTTTCGGCTGTGTGCGCCGGGTTCGGCGGATACCGCGCAAGGTCAGGCGAACGACATCCGAACGTGTCGGTGACGGTAATCCGTTGGCGGCATGCACAGCCGCGATGGCGGCCGACTTGCGTTCGAGTGTGGCCGCGCTGAACGCCCACCGCTGCGAACCATCGTCACTGTGACGCAACGCATCCGCCGCGGCGGCCAAGTAGACCGCGACGTCGAGCGGATCGGCGGGTAGCGCCTGTCGCCCCTCCGCCGTGCACCATCCGGCCCATGCGATCCAGTCGGTTCGATATGCCCGCAACGTATTCGCTGACTGCGACGCCTCCAGATACCGCTGCAACGCCCCGGCCTGCTCATCATCGAAGCGCTCCCGCACCAACCGCAGCGCCACGGTGTCGACCAGCACACTGCGCACGCCACGGCGCAACTCCGTGCGCACCGACTCCGGCACCGCGACCACCGCATTGCCCACCCGCTCGCTCCCATCCACCCAGACCCGATCGGCCTGACCTCCGACCACCCAAGAATATTCGCTGTGTGGGCATTTCCGAGCGGCCGCAATACGCTCAGTGGGCTGGCAGTGCATTCCGCTGCCGGTCGTCACCTGAGCAGAGCATTCGGTACGAGCCACCGACATGAGGTCCCGCGCCGTCGCCGCCGGACACACAACGAACCTGAGTCAGGACAGCAAGACTTCTAGGTCACGGATCGGGGCCGGGTGTGCACGGATCCGATCCAGCAAAACGGCGAACCTGCTTTACTTAATTGCTGAAGACTAGCTACGCGTCGACTTCGGCGCCCGCGCAGCGTTGCCTTGCAGCTAGTAGGGCTTGGTGGCGATGCGCTCACAGTCAATTCGGAGGAGGGGTAGAACGATGGCTGTCATCACAGGGCTGAGCCCGGCACAGTTAAGAACTGGGGCGGCACTCAGGTCACCGTGACCGGTTCGGGTCTGCAAGGGGCCAGCGAGCTGTACTTCAGAGATATGAACGGCAGAAGGTACGACGTGGTGGATTACACGGTCAACAGCGATAGCCAGATCACCCTGACCAGTCCTGCGACAGGGAAGATCGGCAGGTTCGACCTCTATGTCATCGTCGACGGACGAGCGGCTACGAATCCGCTGGAGAACACCACGGTCTGGGATGGAGATCGCCTGGGGGCCACCGGAACGGCTGGAGGTACCGTGGTGGCGGCTCAAAACAACGCCAACCGGATTTGGATGGAAGATCGTTGACCGCTTCCCGAACCAGCACCGCAGATGACCGCCGCGGCGGCCCGCCAGTCGGCGGCCGCCAGGAACCCGCGAGGGAGCACACGGAAGTCCGGGTTCGCTGTCCGGGTGCTGCCACCCTCACGCATGCGATCGAGTCATTTCGGTCATTTGCTCCACTCCGGGAGCTACCGGATTCCCGATCGTGCAGAATGTGGTCAGTCCGCTTGGGCGGGAACCAATTCCACGGTGCGGGCCAGGAACGGATAGCAGCCGGGTGCGTTCTTATCGACCGATTCCACCGTCGCGTGCTCGCCCTCGATGGCGAGGGCTTCGAACACCGAAACCCCGCTGCTGACACAGCCAAGGGTCTGCAGGAAACGGCACGTTGACCGAAACCGTCATTCGGGCGTGAACCGGGTTGATACTTGTTCGGCTGAATTCTCATAACCAAAGCTGGCGTGACACAACGATGTTCGTCGTTCACGCCGCTGATACGTTTCGACTGTGGTCCGCTGCCTGGCCACTGTCCACATCGCAGCCATCAACCAGGTGAGATCGGTACCGCCGCGGATTTCGTCGCTGACGGTACCGGTGAGCAGCGTCGGTCGCTGTGGAACAAGTCCGATGCGGCGGCGCAGGTCCGGCGCGGCGAACCGGGTTATCGGAACATCGTCGATCAATAGTGTGCCGCTGCGGGTTCGTCGAGGCGGTTGAGCAGCCGCAACAGCGTGGTCTTGCCGGTGACGCTCGGCCCGACCGCCGCAGCGCACCGACCTCCGGGAAATTGGCTCGACGAGAAGGCCCAGCGCCACCTGCACCGCGCCTCCGACCGGTTCGGCATCACCGTCCACCAACACGCCGCAATCACACGCGCCGAACCGAACGGCGTGTTCACTCGAGCCGGGCAGATCCCGGCCGAAATGACCATCTGGACCGCGGGTTTCACCGCGCACCCGATGGGAGGTTGGGCAATCAGATCCTGCTGATCGTCACCGACCCACGCCACATGGCCGTCTTGTTGCAGCGATACCGCGGGCACATCCAATTCCTCGTTGACATCGACGACGTGGTCGACCGGATCCGCTTATCCGCCACCGAAAGCAGGCCGCGGTGCCCGAGTGCTGGCGTCGCACCCTGGCGGCACCCGCGATCAGCCACCGGCAGGCATCGGCCTGGATTTCGGCGAAAAGGGTTGCACGGCTATGTCATACGGACATCAGCGATACGCTGATCGCAATGAAGAGACCGACAAGAGTCGTGCCTGCTCGCGCTGTGCTCGCCGAGTCGAACTGAACCCGGGACCACGTCAACGCGGGTCCCGTCAACGTGGACCGGGCACCGGGAGCGCGGCGTTCATGGGCCGACTTCCTAGCGCTCTCGACAGGCCCGCTCGAGACCGCGGATCAGCTCGCCGAGTAGTTGCTCGTCCGAGCCGAATGTGAGGCGGACATGGGTGTCGGGACCGCGCATGTCGCCGCCGCGAACCGTCGCGATGCCATGCCGCAGCAGCAGGCGGTCGATGTCGGCCGGCGTGTCGCCGAGGCGGGAGCAGTCGACGAGCACGAAGGCGCCGGCCCCGGGTCGCACGGGCTCGGGCAGGCCGATCGCGGCGATGCCGTCGCAGACCAGGTCGCGCTTCGCCTGGTATGTGGAAAGCGCCTGATCGAGCCAGTCGCGAGGCCCGGTGAGGGTGGCGACCGCGGCCCGCTGCGAAACCACTCCGCAGCACACCGCCTCCCATTGGAAGCGGCGCTCGAGCGCGTCGATGATCGGCGGCGGAGCCAGGACGTAGCCGACCCGCCAACTCGCGAGCGCGTAGTACTTGCTGAGGCTGGTGACGGTCACGATGTGCGGCCAGCGATCGGCAAGTGCCTCCACCGGGTGGTACCGACGACCGTCGAACGTGAAGTGCTGCCACGAATCGTCGGAAATGACGAGGAGCCCGTGGCGCGCCGCGAAGTCGACCACGGCCGCGATCGTCGCAGCGTCGGGGAGATAGCCCGTCGGATTGTTCGGATTGCACAAGAGCACGGCCCGGCTGCGGGGCGTGACGGCGGCCTCCAGTCCGGCGAGGTCGAGTGCCCATCCATCGCTCTCCCGGGACGGGACGTAGGCGGGCTTCGCACCGGCCTCGCGGATGGCCCCGTCGAAGAAGAAGGTGGGGGTCGGAACGATCACCTCGTCGCCCGGAGCGAGCACCGTGCGCATCACGAGGGAGAGGCCTTGCATCGCTCCGTGGGTGATCAGCAGGCGACGCTCGGGGTCGATGTGCAGGCCGTGCTCGCGCTCCAGCTCGGCGGCGATCGCCGCCCGGAGCTCGGGGAGGCCGCGGGTGTCACGGGGGTCGGGCTGGTCCATCGCCTGCGCGACCGCCTGTCGCACGTGTTCCGGCATGGGAAGAATGGGGGCTCCGATGAGCGGGAGGACCCGCACGCCGTCGCGCGCGGCCCGCGCCGCGCGGTCATTCGTGCTCATCGCGCCCATTACCGGGAGATCGCTCGCCACTGGGAGGCGCCAGGAATCCGAGGTGCTTTGCCGCATAGAAACAACCTACCACTGAGATATCAATTTTGTCTTTAGATATCTTTTGTTTCCAACCAGTCTGGGCTGCTGCTATATCAATATTCCGCAGTAGTACGCTAACAAGGTGCGCGATATTTATCCCGTGATCGTAGGAACGCCTCATATCCCGGCGCTGCTGCTGGTCGGCAAGGAAGAGACTGGCCTCGACCGCACCGGCGAGGCATACCGGGCAATCAGGCGCCAGATCATCGACCTGACATTGCCGCCAGGCAGCCGCTTCACCGAAACGTCGCTCGCGCAGCAATGGCGCATCAGCAAGACGCCGGTGCGCGAGGCCCTCGCGCGGTTGCGGCGCGACGGGCTCGTGACTGCGCTTCCACGCGCGGGCTACATCGTCAGCCCCGTCACGCTCGAGGATACCGACGACCTCTGCGCGTTGCGGTCGCTGCTGTCCAGCGAGGCCGCCGCCGCCGCGGCACGCCTGGGCGTCGCAGCGCCAGCGCTGGAAAGGCTCGAAGTGCTGTCCAAGGTGCCCTTCGCGCTCGCAGCGGGCGAAGCGGAACTGGAGGAGTCGCTGCACGCTGGGATCGAGTTCGAGGGCATCATCGCCAACTTCAGCGGGAACAACCGCCTCGGCAAGGCGATCGTCGATGTGCTCGACGAGCTGGAGCGGGTCTTGCGGATGGCTTCGTTGATCGCTCCCGACATCGCGAGCCCGCCCGGAGAACTGGAAGCCATCTTCGAGCGACTGCGCGCGCAGGATGCGGATGGTGCCCATGCCGCGATGCGTCATCGCTGCGAGCGCGTGCGCCGCGACGTGCTTCAGGTTCTGGCGAAGAGTACGTCCGTGAGCAGGGCGAACATCGAGCTGCCACCGAGCTGAGTGCCGTGACCGGAAGGCCTGCCCTCATCCATCCGGTTGTCGGTCGCGAGCGCGGTGTCGACAATCGTCTAGATGTGCAGAAGGCCCCGCCGATGGGTCGGCGGGGCCCGGGCTCACGGCGGGCTTGGTCAGGTGGGATTCGTACGGGCTGAGACGCCGGTAGGCCATCGATGGCGGCGAATGTTCCCGATGACAACAAGTCCGTGTGCAACGAACTTGTGGTTCGAATTCGCGAGGGTGAACTGTCTCAGGGGCCGAATTGCGCCATGTTCGTTTGGCCCGAGAGGCGTAGGTCGGCGCAGCGGCGGTGGAAGTCTCTGCCCGGCCGAGCAAGAACCGGCGATCGAACAGATGCCGGAGCGGCTCGAAATTGTCGGCCTGCGGACACTCGGTCCGGGAATCGCGTCAGCGCAACGACGACCTGCCCCCGGTCCGGCGCGAAGCCGATCCGGGGGCGGTGATCCGGTCAGACGGCCGTTGGGAACTGGAGGTTGCCGCGGTGCTTGCCCGCCTTCGTCTCCTCGGGCCAGCGGGTCGTGACGGCCTTCGCGTGCGTGTAGAACGCGACGCCCTCTGGACCGTGGATGTGGTGTGCGCCGAACAGTGACTGCTTCCACCCGCCGAACGAGTAGAACGCCATGGGCACCGGGACCGGGACGTTGACGCCGATCATCCCGACCTGCACGGAGCGCTGGAAGCGGCGGGCTGCCTGGCCGCTGGCGGTGAAGATCGCCGTGCCGTTGGCCCAATTGTTGTTGTTGATGAGATCTATCGCCTCCTCGAGCGAGTTGACCCGGACGACGACGAGCACGGGGCCGAAGATCTCGTCGCGGTAGAGGTCCATCTCGGGTGTCACGTGGTCGAACAACGTCGGGCCGACGAAGAAGCCATCGCCCTGAACGTCGACCTCGCGCCCGTCGACCACAAGCTCGGCGCCCGCGTCGATGCCGGAGCTGATGTAGCCCCTGATCCGCTCGAGCGCCTCCGGCGACACGACCGGGCCCATCTCGGACTCGGCATCCAGTCCTGGCCCGACCTTGATCGCCCGCGCCTTCTCGCGCATGAGCTCGACCAGCGGCTCGGCCACATCGCCGACCGCTACGGCGACCGAGATGGCCATACAACGCTGGCCCGCCGAGCCGTAGCCGCCCGCGATCAGATGCTCGGCCGCGTAATCGAGGTCGGCATCGGGCAGCACGACGGCATGGTTCTTCGCACCGCCGAGCGCCTGCACGCGCTTGCCGCTCGCAGTCGCGCGTTCGTGTACGTACCGCGCGATCGGCGTCGAGCCGACGAACGACACCGCCGCGATGTCCGGGTGGTCGAGGATCGCGTCGACCGCAACCTTGTCACCGTGGACGACGTTGAAGACGCCGTCCGGCAGGCCGGCTTCGGCGTAGAGCTCGGCGACGAAGTTGGACGACGACGGGGCGCGCTCCGAGGGCTTGAGCACGAACGTGTTGCCGGTCGCGATCGCGATCGGGTGCATCCACATCGGGACCATCGCAGGGAAGTTGAACGGCGCGATCCCGGCGCAGACGCCGAGTGGCTGGCGGAACGAGAAGAGGTCGACGTCGCTCGAGACCTGGTCGGAGTACTCGCCCTTGAGCAGCTGCGGGATCCCACAGGCGAAGTCGATCACCTCCAAGCCGCGGATGAGCTCGCCTCTGGCGTCGTCGAGGACTTTGCCGTGCTCGGCGGAGACGATCCGGGCGAGGTCGTCGAGGTGTTTCTCGACGAGGTTGCGGAAGGCGAACATCAACCGCGACCGGCGCATGACGGAGGTGTCCGCCCAGCCGGGCAGGGCGGCGCGTGCCGCTTTCACTGCGGCGTCGACGTCGGCGGGCTCCGCGAGCAGCACGTTGGCCTGGCGCTCGCCGGTTGCGGGGTTCCACACCGGAGCGGTGCGGTTCGACTGGCCCGCGGTCTCGCGGCCATCGATCCGATGCTGGACTGTGACTATCCCTGTGCTCATAGAAGAGCTCACCTTTCTCGTCGGGGGTGCTCGGTAGGGGTGGTGGCTGTGTTTCGCGTGCTCGTATGCGCACGTCTGATCGGCGTGCTGTCGTCTCAGACGATGAGGTCACCGCCGTTGATGTCGACGGCCGCACCCGTGATGTACGCCGCGCGGTCGGAGGCGAGGAAAGTGACCAGCTCAGCGACCTCCCAGGGGTGTCCGACGCGGGGCACCGGGAACGACCGAGTGACGCCTTCGAGCGCCTCTTCGGGTAGCAGGGCGCGGGCCATCGGTGTGTCGATCAGGCCCGGGCAGACGGCGTTCACCGTGACCCCGTCGGCTCCGTAGGCCTTCGCCAGGTGCCGGGTGAGCCCGAGGACACCGTGCTTGGCCGTCGTGTAGTGAGCGCCCCCAGCAGTGCTCACGGTCTTGCCGGCAGTAGAGGAGAAATTGACGATCCTTCCCCAGCGGCCGCTGCGCATCGCGGGAAGTGCTTGCTGGCAGCACAGGAACGTGCCATGCACGCTGACGGCGAGCACGCGGTTCCACTCGGCCTCGGTGATGTCCTCGAATGCGGTCGGCGGTGCGATGCCTGCGGCGTTGACCAGGATGTCGAGCCGCGATCGCTCCGCCAGCAGCGCGGCGAACGCGCGCTGTACCTGGTCGCCGTCGGTGATATCCACTGCGGCCGACTGGACGCGATCGGCCGCTACCTCCAGCGTCGACGCGAGCTCGACGCGGCTGGGCGCGGCGAGATCGAATACGGCAACGGTGGCACCGCGGCGGGCCAGGGCGTGCGCGGTCGCCAGGCCCATACCGCTCGCGCCGCCGGTCACGACCGCGACCCGACCCTCGAGCTCGTGACTGTCCGCGCTGACGGGCGCGCGGAATCCCTCGCCGGCGGTCATGAGCCGACCAGAGCTGCGCGTGCCCGACCGAAGGCGGCTGCCGCGAGTTCGAGCTGATCTGCCGTGTGCGAAGCCGAAACCTGCACCCGGATCCGCTCCTCGCCGGCCGGGACCACAGGATGCGACAGCGCGAAGACGAGGACACCCTCGCGGCGCAGCGCGGCCGCCACGTCATGGGCCAGCGAGCCGCCGCGCAGCATGACGGGAATGATCGGGTGCTCCCCTGGCAGCACGTCGTAGCCGAGATCACCCAACGCCTGACGGAGCCAGGCAGTGTTGGCAGCCAGGCGCTCTCGCAGCTCGGGGCGACCGCGCGCGATCCGGATCGCCGTGAGCGCCCCAACGGCCACCGGAGGAGCCATCGCGTTGGTGAAGATGAAGGGACGCGAGACCTGCCGCAGCGTCTCCACGATCGCACGATCACCGGCGACGAAGCCACCGGCCCCGGCGCCGAGCGCCTTGCCGAGCGTCCCCGTCAGCACGTCGATACTGCCCTCCAGGCCGAAGTGCTCGGCCGTGCCCGCGCCGGTCGCGCCCAGCACACCGGTGGCATGCGAGTCATCGACCATGAGCACCGCGTCGTAGCGTTGCGCCAGCTCGGCGAGCTGGGATAGCGCGGCGATGTCGCCGTCCATGCTGAAGACGCCGTCCGTAACGATGATCCGGTGGCGGGCGTCGGCGCACTCGGCGAGCTGGCGCTCGAGCTCGTCGAGGTCGGCGTGCGCGAAGACACGCCGCCGGGCCGACGTCAACCGGATGCCGTCGATCAGGCTGGCATGGTTGAGCCTGTCGCTGAGAACTACGTCGTCTGGGCCGAGCAGGGCGTCGAAGACGCCGAGATTCGCATCGAAACATGAGCTGTAGAGCAGGGCGTCCTCGGCTCCGACCAGCTCGGCGATGCCCGCCTCGAGCTGGCCGTGGATCTCCCGTGTGCCACCGAGCACGCGTCCAGCCGTGAGCCCGAGCCCCATCTCGCGCAGCGCCCGCTGTGCCGCATCGAGTACCTCGGGGTCCCCGGCGAGCCCGAGATAGTCGTTGGAGGCGAGGTTCACGAGCGTCTCGCCGCTCACGCCGACCGTCGGCCCCTGGGCTCCCGAGACTACGAGATCGCTGCGTAGCCCCGTGCCCATTCGGCGTTCGTCGAGCTCCGTGCGGAGCCGATGCAACAAAGTGGCGTTCATGCTTCCTTGTCCTCGTGTTGTCCAGATGATCGCGCATGTCATCAGGACAGGCTTGTCATGTCAATTAATCGATCTGATATCTCAGCGGGAGTGGTCTCGCCCGGACGGAGGGGAAGTACGGGCGAGGCCACGTGTTGCCCACGAGTTCCCGTGGGCCCTACTACACCTACTTGGCCTGGGGGAACGGCTGGTTGATGGTGGTGAAGTACTGGACCGCCGCCATGATCGCGACCGGGGCCGTGACCAGCAACTGTCCGGCCAGGGTGCCCAGCGCGCCGACGGCGATGATGCCGCCGATGCAGCCGATAGCGGCGGCGGGGAGGAACGGTCCGAACAGCCCGATGATCGTCGCGGAAGCCACCGTCATACCCGCGATTCCGCCGATCACACAGCCGACAGCGCCGCCGGCCAAGCCGCCGACGAGGGTGCCGATCGTGGCGCCCGCGCTGATGGTGCTGGTCATGCGGTTCCAGGCCGCGACTTCACGGTCGTAGGGGGTCTTGAACGGTGCCTGATCCTCGAATGGCAGCGCCACCGGCTGATAGGTGGCATGCGCGAGATCGAACTGGGGACTCAGGACTGCGGTGCGATCGTGTATGTCAGCCGCGATCGGAAACACGAAATCATCGACACGGAACGACAGCTCCGTGCCGGCGAGCACGGTCCCGTCGGCTGCTTTTATCTTGAACACACCGTTGTCGTTCACCAGAGAGCCCGCGTCGGTGTTGACGGTTGTCGACGTCGGCGTACTGGTGGCGGTGTAGTTGACGACCCCGGCAGCGTTGGCGGGATCGGCAACTGAGACGCCGGCCGACAGCGATACCGCAGCTGTGGCCAATACCGTGCAGGTAGCAATTTTGCTGAGCATTGTTCTTGACTTTCTTGCGTGTTCTTTGTTCAGAGAAATATCGAATACTTTTGGGAATGGCGGACCATAACCGGTATTCGATACAGCAGGTGGAATCAATTTGCGCAGGGCTTCCCACCGCTCGGAATTTCAGAGCGTCCGCTTCTGCGTATTCGGAACGGTCAGGGCTGTCCCCGTGGTGCGAATACGCAATGGGTCATCGTTTTTCGCTATGCCATCCAGCACAGTCCACGACCTCGAATCCGCGGCTGGGGAAAACGGTCTTCATGAAGAAGTCGTGCATCGCCGGATCACTGTCGGCGCAACCGTCACGTAGTACGGTCACTTCGTAACCACGGTCGGACGCGTCGTAGCACGTCGCTGCCACCATTGCGCCGGTCGCGACTCCGGAGATCGCGACAGTGTCGATGCCGCGGGCACGGAGCACCAGATCGAGATCAGTGCCGGCGAACGCACTGGCGCGGCGTTTCAGCACGACGACGTCCTCATGGGTGACCGGCAGGTCGATCTCGGTTCCGGCTGACCCCTCATGAAAGCTGTCCCCGGCATCGAAGAACGACCGGTACATCGCGTTGCCGGGTGGCAGATCGGCCTGATTGGCCCGGAAGGCGATGTGCACGAACACAACCAGCACACCGGCCGCGCGGGCACGCGGGAGCAGTTCGGTGAGCGGTGGCACGACCTGCCTGGCGAACGCATAGTTGCTGGTAATACCCCGCTGGATATCGCCGATGATCAGTGCGGTGTTCCGGACAGGATCGGTATTGCCGCGCAGTACATCGCCGAGCGCGACCGCACCCCAGCCGAGTCCGGTGACGCCTGCCACGGCGGCGGCCCCACCGATCACGCGTCGGCGAGTGACACTTCCCTGGCCGTCGGACTCGGCCACCGTGCCCCGGGTTTCGTGGGGTGAGGTGGTCATGACAGGTTCCCGTCCAGCCGCTCCATCCGACGCCCGACGGTGAGCAGGACAGTCAGTCCGGCGCCCATGATGATCGCGATGGCCAACAGTGCATAGGTGAAGCTACCGGTCGCGTTCGCGATGAATCCCGTGAAATAGGGGCCGATGAAGCCGCTGAGGTTGCTGACGGAGTTGATGAGACCGATCCCGGAGGCCGCGGCCGCGCCGGTCAGGCCGATCGCCGGTATCCGCCAGAACTGGGGCATCGCGGTGATGATCCCGGAGACACTCATACAGACCGCGAGGATGAACAGAACACCGCTGTGGGTCAATGTCGCCAGCAGTAGTCCGGTCACTCCGAGGACCATCGGCACGGCGGTAGCCGTGACGGCCGTCCGGCGGGCAGCGAAGCGAGCCCAGCTCAGCATGACGATCCCGGCCACCGCGTACGGGATCGCCGACAGCAGTACGCTGCTGACATCGCCGGCGCCACCAATGCTGTGTGTGATGGACTTGATCATCGTGGGCAGGAAGAACGCCATCGGATAGAGCCCGAACGCGATCGCGAACCACGACACGGCCATCGCCCACACCCGTCCACTGCGCAACGCCTCGCGCAACCCGGTCAGCGCACCGTGGGCAGCCTGTTCGGCAGCCTCGGCGGCCAGGGTGTTCTCGATGGCGGTCTTCTCCTCGTCGGTGAGCCAGCGCGCATCGCGCGGTCGATTGGGCAGGAAGGAGTAGATCAGGATGCCGAGCAGGACCGTCAAGAGGCCCTCGACGAGAAACAGCGCCCGCCAGCCCGGGATACCGAGCAATCCCTCACCCCATGCGAGCAGCGCGGCAGCCAAGGGCGAGCCGATGATCGAGGACACTGGGATCATCAGGATGAAGGTTGTCAATGCCCAGGATCGCTGGCGGCGCGGGAACCAGAACGTCAGGTAGAGCAGGATCCCGGCGGCCAGCCCGGCTTCGGCCAACCCGAGTAACATCCGCGCGATATAGAGCATGGCCGCCGAGTTCACTGCTGAGGTCGCAGCGGTGACCAGTCCCCACGTGACCATGATCCGGGTGATCCAGGTTCGGGCGCCGAAACGGCTCAGCATCATATTGCTCGGCACCTCGACTAGGACGTAGCCGATGAAGAACAGCCCCGCGGCCAAGCCGAGCTGGCTGCTGTTCAGGTGTAGGTCACGTGACATCGGTGCGGCGATGTAGCCGACGTTGGCACGGTCGATGTAGCTCGCCACGTAGGCGAGCCCCACCAGTGGGATGATCCGAATGCCAACCTTGCGCCAAGTGCGGGGCGCAACGGCGTCCTGGGTGGTAGCGACGGTCGAACTCATCGCGGTGTCCAATCTTGAAAGGGGTAGATATTTTTGTGGCGTCAGCGCGCCTGGGCGCGCAACCCGGCGGTGGCGCTCGCGTCGATCACACCGTCTTCGGTGATCACGACACCGTAGTCGCGTTCGGCCCCCGCACGGCTTACCTTGCCGTCGAGGACGTCTTCGCGGACCAGTTCAGGGGCACGCTCGAACGGGCTGCCATGCCCGCCCCCGCCCGCAGTCACATGTCGGTGACGGGTTCCGGCCGTCATCGTGAAAATCGGTTTGGATTCCAGCACGCGTTCACCGGGCCCGCCGGGGTCGAGCACATTGAGCGAGGGCGTCCCTTGCGCACCGCCGGCCAGCCCGTAGGGCAGGAATTTCCGGCGGTCAGACCTGATCTGCACGCTGGCTTGGGGCGACAACAGCGTCATATCCCGGAAGGTTGCCAGGCCACCGCGCCAGCGGCCCGCCCCACCGCTGTCAGGGAGGTAGCCATAACCGTCGATGCGGATGTGACCGGAGCGTTCGAGCTCCTCGATCGGGGTATTGGTCAGATTGGCGCCCAGTGAGCTGATCCCGTCCACACCATCGCGGTCGGGACGGGCGCCCCACGCTCCGGCCAGGGGATCCCACAGCACGACGGAGTTTCCGTCGGCTCCGACGATGCCGATCGCGATCCCGTCCGGCCCGCCTTCTCCGGCGGCGGGCACCTGATCGGGGAACACCGGGGCGAGTGCCCCGAGCACCGCATCGATGATCCGGAACCCCACGAGGCCGCGGGCAGCCCGCGCGCAGGGGCGCTGCCCGTTGAGGATCGACGCTTCCGGGATGACGAAGGTGAACGGACGGTAGAAGCCACTGTTGGCGGGGATATCCGAGGCGAGGACACCCTGCAGAGCGGCGTAGGCGGCGGAGCGGGTGAACGAGGCCGTCGCGTTCAGCGCGGAGTCGACCTGCGGTGACGAGCCGGTGAAGTCGAGCTCGATTCCGGACTCGGACAGCGTGACCCGTACGCGGATCGGGATCGGCCCGGAGCCGAGGCCGTCGTCGTCGATGTGGTCGGTGAACTCGTACGTCCCGGGGACCGCCTCGGCGAGCGCGGCGCGGAGGAGGGTTTCGGAGTAGTCGAGCAGCTCGTCATTGAGCGACGCGAGTCGTTCGACGCCGTGCCGTGCCGCGAGGGCCCGCAGGCCTTCGGCCCCGGTGTGGCAGGCCGCCAGCTGGGACTCGAGGTCACCGCGCAGCAGCTCGGGTTCGCGGACGTTGCGCAGGATCAGCTGTAGGAACGTCTCGTTCATCACCCCGGCCTCGACCAGACGCGACGGCGGGATCTGCACTCCCTCGGCAAAGATACTCGTCGACTGCACGGCCATGGAACCGGCCGACCAACCACCGACGTCGGTGTGGTTCACGACCGTGACCGCGAATCCCAGGAGGGCTTCGCCGGCGAATACCGGGGCGATCGCGAAGATGTCCGGCAGGTGCATGCCGCCCCGGGACGGGTCGTTGAGCAGGAAGATGTCTCCCGGCCGGATCCCGTCGCCGAACTCGGCGAGGATTTCCTCCATCGCGTCCGGAACCGACCCCAGATGCACCGGCAAGGTGTTGGCTTGGGCGATTACTCTGCCATGGGCGTCGCACAGGGCGGCGGAGAAGTCCATGCTGGACGCGACGAGCTCCGAGTGCGCTGTGCGCACGATCGTGATCGCCATCTCATCGGCGAGCCCGGTGACGGCATTACGGAAGACCTCGAAGGTTACGGCATCGCGGATCATTCGGCACTCCAGGTGATGACGATGTTGTTGAACCGGTCGCGGTGTACTCGGGCGCCCGGTGGGACGAGGGTGGTGGCGTCCATGTCTTCGATGACCATCGGTCCGTCGGCGGGCTCGGTGCCGAGGTCGAACCGACTCACGACGGGCGTGGACACGGTCTCGGCGAACCGACATTCCCGGGTGGTGGGTTCACGGCCCGCCGCGACGGGCAGGCTCAGCACGTTCGCGATCGACACGGGGGTGGGCACTCGACCACGTACCCGAAGGTTGACCATTTCGACGAGCTCGTCCGTGCCGGCCCGGCCGTAGGTGCGCTTGTGCTCGGCATGGAACCGCTCCCACACCTCGGCGAGCAGGTCTTCGGTGAGGTCGCCATCGGGCACCCGGATGCGCAGCTCGAATCGCTGGCCCCGGTAGCGCATGTCCAGCAGCCGATCCACGACGGCGTCGGCCCCCAGCTCTGTGCTCACCGTCGCGGCGAGCCGATCGAACTCCGCGGCCAGCGCGCTCACCTCGGCGAATTCGGGCCGGTACGGGGCGAGCTCGTGGCGTTCGGTGTCGGCGACGAGCAGGCCCAGGCTGCTGAACAGACCCGGGTGCACGGGCACGATGACGGTCGAGATACCCAGCTCGCGAGCCAGCTCGGCAGCGTAGAGCGGGCCGGCGCCGCCGAAGGCGACCATCGTGGCCTCGCGTGGGTCACGGCCGCGTTCGCTCGTCACCGCCTTGACCGCGGTCGTCATGTTCGACACCGCCACCTGGTATGTGCCGCGCGCGGTAGCCGGAACATCGGCACCGAGTCGCTCGGCGACTGGCGACAGTGCCTTCACGGCGCGATCGGGGTAAATCGGTACGCGGCCACCGGCGATGGCCTGTGGACTCAGATATCCGAGCGTCACGTTGGCGTCGGTCAGGGTCGGTAGCTCACCGCCGAAGCCATAGCAGGCCGGGCCGGGGCTCGCCCCGGCGCTGGCGGGCCCCACATGGAGCGCGCCCGCCGCGTCGACGGAGATGATGCTGCCGCCTCCGGAGCCGACCTCGGCGATGTCGATCGATGGTGCCCGCACCGGATACCCGGCGCCGGAGCTGAGGCCACGCGCGACGTTCATGCCGCCACCGACCTCGTAGTCGGCCGAGACGAACGGCTCGCCGTGCTCGATCAGGGACGCCTTCGCCGTGGTCCCGCCCATATCGAACGCGACCACACTGGACAGGCCGATCAGCTGTGCCAGCTTCTGCACGGCGGTGACACCGGCCGCCGGACCGGACTCGATGATCTGCACCGGCCGTTGCGCGACGGAGGCCGCATCGAGCAGGCCTCCGCTGGACTGCATGACCAGCAGCGGGGCGCTCACCCGCGCCCTCCGCAGCCCCGCTTCCAAACGGGTGAGGTAACCGTGCACCGCCGGACCGACGTAGGCGTTGACCGTCGCGGTGCTCGTGCGCTCGAACTCCTGCGGCTGCGGAGAAACATCGACCGACGCCGTGACATAGACATCCGGCAGCTCGGCTCGGAGCAGCTCGGCGACTCGCCGCTCCTCGTCGGGGCGGACGTAGGAGTTGATCAGGCACACGGCCACCGCTTCGATTCCATCCGCGCGCAGCCGCGCGGCGACAGCGCGAACCTCGTCGTCGCCGGCCGGTGGTTCGAGATGCCCGTCGGCGGTGATCCGCTGGTCGAGTTCGTACCGATTCCGGCGCCGGGCGAGGGGCTCGGGCTTGGTCCACGAGAGGTCGTAGAGCACCGGCCGCCGCAGCCGTCCGAGCTCCAGGACGTCGCGGAAGCCGCGAGTCGTGACCACTGCTGTGCGGACGCCGGTCATCGACAGGATCGCATTGGTGGCCACGGTCGTGCCGTGCAGCATCGCGGTCACAGCTTCCGGCTCGGCTTCGGCCAGGGAGAGCACCTGGGTGGTAGCCGCTACGACGCCCGCACCGTAGTCGGGCGGTGTGGACGGGATCTTCATCGGGACGACTTCTCCGTCCGGACCCAGGGCGATGATGTCGGTGAATGTGCCGCCGATATCGGCACCGACTCGCCAACCGGCTGGTCGAGGATCGTGACTGGATGCCACTGAGAATCTCCTTCGCTGCAAGTAACTGAGATCACAGTAGAAGCCAATTGAGATATCAGCAATAGTTGTTGATGTTTTTTTTATGAAGCAGCGTGTCCGGCAGATCGGCGGTGGGGG
>FTJU01002286.1_pt2 | contig 22363 bp, 16 predicted proteins | sample 1658961 | NCBI WGS metagenome assembly FTJU01 (sample SAMEA3914878, study PRJEB12502) | metagenome | biome: forest; material: soil | place: USA | collected 2012-03-12 | depth 0.3 m | reverse complement strand
CCACAACAGCTCCGCAACCGCCGCAGCAGCGGGGCTACCTCTCAGGCCTTGGCTTCACACTCTCACAGCTCACTGGCGAGCTCGGACTGGCGCCTCGGCTGGCGGCCAAGGTCATCGCGGCCCCCGACGATCACGAACTCAACGATCTCGCGGCCGAAGTCGACGGATGGCAAGGCTCCGCGATTCTCGACCTGGCGTGCGGCGTCGCCCTCGACGAAATCCGGGAGAAACTGCGGCTCGACGAGAACCCGGTCGACCCCACACTCGGCCGGGACGAGCAGACCCTGCAGGCGCTGACCCATCCCGCCTCGCAACTCCGTTTCACCTACATCGGCGAGAACACCGACGAACTCCGTCGCGTCATCGAAGGCGGCAGTTTTGCCGCCTGGCGGACCTTCCTGCACCCAGAGCAGCGCACATACGCCGAGAAGCACTACAACGGCGCATTCCGGCTGTCCGGTGGAGCCGGCACCGGCAAAACGGTGGTGGCGCTGCACCGGGCACGCAATCTCTGGCGGCACAACAAGAATGCCCGCATTGTCCTGACCACCTTCAACCGGACTCTGGCCCGGCAGCTCCAGGCGGATCTGGCGACCCTCGAACCAGACATCACCATCGCATCCGCCCCCGGGGAACCGGGCGTCTACATCGACGGAGTCGACAAACTCGCCAGCGATGTGCTTGTTCGCGCGCGGAACCTCGTCCCTGTCACCGAAGCCGTACTCGGCAGTGCCACTCCCGTCTCGTCCCGGCGCACCGATACTGCCAAGGTCTGGCGCGAGGTCGCCAAATCTGTTGATACGCCTCTGGATCCGCGCCTCACTACAGCCGCGTTCCTCGACAACGAGTACACCGCGGTTGTCTTGGCCAACAAAGTCACCACCGTCGCGGAGTACGCCACAGTGGCTCGGGCGGGGCGCGGTGTACGGCTTAATCGTCCGCAACGAATCGCGGTCTGGAAGCTGATGGAAGCCTTCCGGCGGCACAGCCGCATGGACGGAACTGTCAGCTTCCCGGAGGTACTTGCTCTGGCCGCGGAGTACCTGCGGCAGCGAAGCGCCGCAGGTGAGCCATTCATCGCCGATCACGTCATCATCGACGAGGCGCAGGACCTACATGCCACCCATTGGTCGATGCTGCGCGCGCTCGTCGCCGAAGGCCCCGACGACCTCTTCATCGCCGAGGACTCGCACCAGCGGATCTTCGGTCAGCCGGTCGTCCTAGGACGGCTGGGTGTCAAGATCGTGGGCCGTTCCCGCCGACTCACGCTGAACTACCGGACGACGGCGGAGAACCTGCGGTTCGCCGTCGAAATCCTCTCCGGCGGTGACTACCAGGACCTGGAAGCAGCGGCCGAGACCACCCACGGCTACCGCTCTGCCCGAACCGGCCCGGAACCTGTTCTGGTGGAATGTAATTCGCTGGCCGAGGAACTCGATCGAGTCTCCGAAAGGGTGCGCGGATGGCTGGGCGAGGACGCGGAACCATCGAGCATCGCGATCCTGACCCGAGGACGGAACGAACGCAGCCAGTTCGTTCGCGCTCTAGGCGAGCGTGGCATCGAAGCACGCGTTCTCGACGACAACCCCGCAGGCCCCGGGCATGTGCAGGTGCTGACGATGCACCGGGCCAAAGGAATGGAATTCGCCAAGGTGATCCTCGCTGGTGTAGACGAAGCCCACGTTCCTGCCAAGTCGGTCCTCAATGAGGCACCTGAGGAAGAGCGCGGCGACGCGGAGCTGCGGGAGCGGTCCTTGCTCTATGTGGCTGCCAGCCGGGCCCGCGATCAGCTCGTCGTGACCTGGAGTGGCCGGGCATCGGCTCTGCTCCGGCCAGGCGTTCCGGCTTGATCGAGACAGCAAGCGTCGGCTGGCCATACCGCCGGTAGCCGACGCTGACCGAACGAAGTGGGGTGTGGGGTGGCCAATCTCGTCTTGGCGAACAACAAGACGATGCCGAAGATCGACGGGTCGATCAAGGACAAAGTCTGCGACTTCTTCGACAAGCTACGCGCTGACGATACCGCACCCGGCCTGCATATCGAGCCACTGCGTGGAGCCCTCGACGCCCGTGTCCGTACCGGACGGGTCGACCTGAACTATCGGGCCGTCATGTTCCGTGTCGACGACCGATTCGGCGAGCCGACCTACATCTACCTAGGCACGTGGAAGCACGACGTCGCCAACAAGCTTGCCGAGAAGGCGACGTTGCGAGTCAACCCGATCAACGGCGTCCTCGAAGGCATTGTCAGCCAGCTCGACGGAGGCAGAAAGCGGCCGGACGTCCCCCGTCCGTTCGGCTGGGCAGCGGCACGGCCGACGCTTGGCTACCTAGCCGGCGCGGGCTACAGCCTTGAACAACTCACGGACCGTCTCGGCCTCGACACGGGCTTGGCCGCGGAAGTACTCAGCGCCCAGGATCAGGATGGCGTGTTCACCGTGGCGCAGACGGCCGATGTCACCTGGCAGCAGAACGCGATCCTCGAACTGGCGGTGGGGCGTTCCATCGATGAGATCCGTGATTCCCTGGGATTGACAGAGCCGTATCCGGAACCGGTTATCGACGAAAACGAGCAGATCCTGGCCGCGCTGACTCATCCGTCCAGCAGGATGCAGTTCACCCTGGTCGACGACAACGACGAGCTGCGCCGAGTGATCGAAGGCGGCGATTTCACAGCCTGGCGAACCTTCCTTCATCCGAGCCAGCGCCGGTTCGTGGAGCAGGACCAGCGCGGCGCCTTCCGCTTGTCCGGTGGCGCGGGAACAGGTAAGAGCATTGTCGCCTTACATCGTGCACGTCACCTCGCCAGGCAGAACCCCGGCGCACGGATCGTGCTGACGACCTTCAACAAGACCCTTGCGCAGAGCCTTCGCGATAGTCTTCTCGCCCTGGATCCGACGATCACGCTCGCCGTCCGGCCGGGTGAGCGCGGCGTGTACGTCACTGGGATCGATGGGCTCGCAGCCGCTCATCTCCGGAGCACCGACGACCTCGACTCGGCCTTTCGCATTGTGTTCGGCGCCGATACGCCAGCCCGCTCGGGCCAACCTGTTTCGCCCGATATCGGCTGGGCGGAAGCCATCTCATCAGCGGAGCACAACCTCGACCGCCGTCTCGCCCAGACCTCGTTCTTGTCGACCGAATACGTCAACGTGGTGCTCGGCAACCAGGTGACCACGCAGGCGGAGTACCTGAAGGTTTCGCGAGCCGGCCGCGGCGTCCGGCTCAGCCGTACGCAGCGAATTGCGGTGTGGCAGATGATCACCCGGTTCCGCGAGCTGGGCCGAGTCGCTGGTCGTTTGAGTTTTCCAGAGGTGCTTGCACTCGCCACGGCAACTCTGCAGTGGCGGGCCGAATCCACCGGGCAGCGTATTGCCGACCACGTGATCGTCGATGAGGCTCAGGATCTGCATGCCACGCACTGGACGCTGCTGCGCGCCCTCGTAGCCGAAGGTCCCAACGACCTGTTCATCGCCGAGGACTCCCACCAGCGCATCTACGGTCAGCCTGTGGTGCTCAGCAGGCTCGGAATCAATATCCGCGGGGGCCGCAACGGCAAGCTCACCCACAATTACCGCACCACAGCTCAGAACCTGCACTTCGCTGTCAGCATTCTCGAAGGAACGACATACCACGACCTCGAGGAGGGCGAGGAATCCACGGCCGGCTACACCTCCGCACGACTTGGGCCTGCCCCGGCACTGATCTGTTGCGATTCCATCGCCGACGAGCTGCATGCCATCGCCGACCAGGTCACCGCGTGGATCAATGAGGACGGTATCGGTCCGGGTGAAATCGCGGTACTCACCCGCAGCGCCCGAGAACGGGACTTCCTGGTGCGGGCTCTGAACGAGCGTGGTGTCGCCGCAGAGGTTCTCGGCGACGCACTGCCATCCGCGAGCCAGGTGACGGTACTGACGATGCACCGTTCCAAGGGGATGGAATTCCGGTGTGTAGTGGTCGCCGGCATCGACCAGGAGCATGTGCCATCACAACAGAGTGTGCGCAATGTGCCCGTGGAGGAACGAGCCGAAGCCGAGCAGCGCGAACGATCTCTCCTCTACGTCGCGGCCAGCCGCGCGCGTGACCAGCTGGTGGTGACCTGGAGTGGGCAGGTATCGGAGCTGCTGGCATGACACGAATCGCAAAGTCCTGCGCTGCGCGGGTTTCCGGCGATCTCGCTGAAACCTTGCTATGGCAGCCAGGTCGGTCCGATCAAGGTCGGCACCGTTCAGCGCGCCAAAGGGATGGACCTCGCCGCGGTCCTCCACATCACCGGAAGAGCCGCCCGCCGATCCGACGCAGGTCTCCGGGGGGGGCGACAGGACCGGGCCGGATATGTTCGCCAGACAACTTCTCGCCACAGCCGCCTTCGCTACTACCTGCGGGTTGCCTATCTGACCGATTGATCCGGACGTTTCGGCGACCGATCGGCCGGCCCGAGATAGCCGAGGACCTACCTCGGCGGTTCGATCGCCCCCGCCGTCAACCCCGTTCCGATCAGCTCCGCCGCGCGCTGCGCCGCATCAGCGGTCCGCGCCGCCGCCACACGCAACAGGTGCAGCCGACGGAACGCCTCGGCATATGGCTTCTGATCTTCGAGCCGAAGAATCGGAATCCGCAAGCGGGTGGGGTCGATCCGGATGGTCGTCGCGCCGAACATCGCCGCCGAGTTGTCGGGGCTGCCGATGAACCCGGCGAAGAACCAGGGGTCCAATCGGGTGAGATCGGCACGAAAAACGATCACGCCTACTCCGGGAACTGCCCCCACGTCGGCGCCTTCCGCCACCCGAGCACCAGGTGCGGCGCTATGGTCGTCGCGAAAACGCGAGACCAGGATGTCGCCCTCGCGGATAACCTCGGTGGAGGCGTGGATGCCGGGGCCGGTGAGACCGGACGGTCCACGGCCAGCGAGCAGGTCACGACCGGAAAGTACTGGGCGCTGAGGCGAACCCACGGCCTGATCTTCTGCCCCCAGTGGGACGAGGTGGACCGCGCCACCTCGTTCGAGGTCGCCGACGGTGGCCGTCCGCAGAGTGAGGTTGCAACCCGGGGACCAGCGCACGACCGTCTCGGCAGCAATGCGAAGTTCAGCCAGGTGGCCGCCGAGGAGTTCGATGGCGGCGTGGGCGGAGGCAGCGACGCTGTCTGGGTCGACGGCGGCGCGGACTCGACGGGCCGGAGTGAGGTCGATGTCGTCGTCGAGGACATCCATGATGCGAACCACGGCGGTGAATCCGGCAATTGTGGCGGCTTCGATGTCACCGTGGTCGAAGGCACGCCAAGTGTCGGTCACTCGCTCGGCCAAGACTTGCCAATCCAATTGACTCCCCCCTGAGTCGAGGACTCTAGCGGTGTCGGCGAACAGAACGAACTCGGACTCAGCCGCGGAACCTGGGCGGCGGAGGACCCAGATCTGCAGGCCTACCTGTTTGGGGGTCGATGCCCCGGGCGGGAGCGCGATGACAGCGCGCAGCGCATTTGCGCGTAACAGTTCCATCCGGATCCGTCGCCCGGATGTGCGCGAGGCGACGGCTGGCGGCAGCAGAATGATCGCTGTGCCGCCGGGGTGTACGTGGGAAAGGGCATGTTGGACCCAAGCCAGTTCAGATTCGCCCCGTGGTGGAACCGAGTACTCCCATCGGAGGTCAAGGGCCAGTTGGTCGGCGCCCCAATCACGTTGCGTATATGGGGGGTTCGACAAGATCGCGTCGAACTGCTCGCCCGGGAACGCATCAGACAGGAGGCTGTCGCCAGTGCGGATCTCGAAACCGACACCAGGGAGCTCCCCATGCAACAGGGCGGCGGAGCGGGCAGTCTGGACGGCCAGCACGTCCTGTCCTGCGAGGGTTGAGGCACCGATCCGTGCAGCCTCGGTCAGCAGGGTGCCGCTGCCGCAGGCAGGATCGAGAATGCTCTGAGGTTTGGGCGAGGAAGCGGCCGCAAGAAGGTCGGCCATCAACGCGGCGACCGGCAGCTCCGTTGGATAGATCCCTGTGCTCGGCTCCGCATCCAGCCCACGTTCGGCGAGCACATCCAATGTCGCCTTGATCCCGGCCTCCGCGACGACATCATGTATCGCGGCATGTACCGCAGTGCCATCGGCACCATCCCGATCGCTGACGACTTTCATCAATGCGGGCACTTCGCTGGGATCCACCTCGGCGCGGAGAACCGCACGCAACCGTTGGACAGGCGAGTCAGCGGACCGTACACCGTGGCCGCGCAGCCATTCCTGCACCTCACCGAGGTGGAACACCGGCCGAGATTCGGTTCCGCCGGACACCGGCGCCGGGAAATCGGCATGCCGACGCCGCCAGTTGCTGACGGTCGCACGGGTGACGCCGGCCAACCGGGCGATCTCCGCCGCGGCGACAGTGGGCGTTGAGTCCGACATGAGCCTCCTCTCGACCAGCCACCACTCGGAGGAGGTCGTGGCTCAAGATAACGCGGCGTCAGATTGACGATGTTTTCAACAAATCCGCAGTTAAGGGGTAATCGTTACAGAGTACTGTATGAAAACTAAGTCAATCTCTTGCGTGCCAGGCATCTAAATGGTAGCTCCATTTGACGTCGACAAACCAACCCCACTTACCGAGCAGCCAAAGACGCTGTTCCCCAATAGATCTCACTCGATACCCGGCCTCTGGCCATGATCCGTCGTGCCGGCAACCGCCAAGAGAGGAACGAGCGAGGATCGGGGAGTTCGGGCACTTTTGACGTAGTCGAACCGCGCCCCAACCACCCCGCGATACCGCCAGTAACAACGTGGAGCTGACATTCAGATGATCGAAAACCGCGCCCAACCAGTGTGTTACCGATCCGAGTCGAGTGGAGGAATCTACGGGCACGCCGAGTATGGGCTCACCCGGCCCGAACGTTCCCCGCAGGTTCGCGCCTGGCCTATTTCGCGTGCTGGACCCGCGCACTCGCGTACAGGCAGATAGCTGCCGCAGCGGCGAGGTTGAGACTCTCGGCGCGGCCGTGGATCGGAATACGCACCCGGTGGTCGGCCCGGGTGGCGACCGACGGATCCAGGCCGTGCGTCTCATTGCCGAATAGCCACGCCACCGGACCGGCCAGCAGTTCGTCGGCGTCGTCCAGATCGACCTCGCCTTTGGCGGCGGTGGCGAGCACCGTAATGCCTGCTCCCGCAACGGCATCGAGCACCGCACCGATATCGCGGTGGCGTGCGATCGGCACGTGGAACAGGCTGCCCGCGCTGGCGCGGACGCATTTGCCATTGTGTGGATCGACCGTATCCCCCGCCAGCACAACGCCATTCGCGCCGACCGCGTCGGCGACCCGAATCAGGGTGCCCGCATTGCCCGGTTCGGCGATCTCCACCGGGACAGCGAGCAGTGTCGGCTGCTCGGCCAGTACGTCCGCCAGCGGAATGTCGATCAGGTCGCACACCGCGACAAGCCCTGGCGCGGTGACGGTTTCAGCCAGATGTTCGGCGGCACGCTCGCTCACCAGTGTGGTGCGCACGCCCGCCGCGCCGGCCCCGGCGATCAGCTGATGCTCCCGCGTGGCGGCGTGCATCGAATAGAACAGCTCGCGGACCCGACCGGTTTCCAATGCCGCCGCAACGGAATTCGCGCCCTCGGCCAGGAACTGTCCGGTCTTGCGGCGCTGTGCGGCGCGTTGGAGCTTGACAGCGGAAACGACCCGCGGATTGTGCTCGGAGAGCGCGTCCACGGGTCGTTCCGAATGCTGTGTCGTCACGTAGGTGCGAATCAGGCGGCCGGGGCGTTGACGTCCTGCGGGAGGGCGGCCTTGGCGACGGCGACCAGACCGGCGAACGCCTCGGCGTCGGAGACGGCGAGCTCGGCGAGGATCTTGCGGTCCACCTCGACACCAGCGGCCTTCAGGCCCTGAATGAAGCGGTTGTAGGTGATATCGTTCAGGCGCGCCGCGGCGTTGATGCGGGCGATCCAGAGCTTGCGGAAGTCACCCTTGCGCGCCCGGCGGTCCCGGTAGGCGTAGGTGAGCGAGTGCAGCTGCTGTTCCTTGGCCTTGCGGTACAGCCGCGAGCGCTGGCCACGGTAGCCCTTGGATGCCTCGAGAACGGAACGGCGCTTCTTCTGCGCGTTGACGGCCCTTTTGACGCGTGCCATGGGTCAGTCCTTTTAGATCTAGGGGGCGCCTGCGTGGCGGCCCCGGAATTGGTCGGTGGTCGGCGTCCGGAATCCCGGTCGCGCGGGTGCTGGCCTTCGAGCGACCCAGGAGCGGTCGCTACGGAATAGCTGAGTCTCAGAGACCCAGGAGGCGCTTGACGCGAGGGACGTCAACGGACGCGACGGCCTCCGTGCCATCCAGACGACGAGTCCGGCGGGTGGACTTGTGCTCGAGCAGGTGGCGACGGTTCGCCTGCTGACGCAGCAGCTTGCCACGGCCCGAAAGCTTGAATCGCTTCGAGGCGCCGCTGTGGCTCTTCATCTTCGGCATGGATTCCTCTATCTGTCTCGTACCGGTGGTCCTCGTCGGACCACCGGTTTTCTGATCGGTATTACTGCGGTTCGGCCGGCGCGGCCTGGTCGGCAGCCGGTGCGCCCGCAGCAGGTGCGGGAACGGCAGGCGTTTCGGTGGCGGCGGGACGCGGTGTCCGCGAATCCTCCTGCGCCTTCACCCGCGTCTTCGCACCCTTATGCGGCGCGAGGACCATGGTCATATTGCGACCGTCCTGCTTGGCGGAGGTCTCGACGAAACCCAATTCGGCGACGTCGGAGGCCAGACGCTGCAGCAGTCGGAAGCCCAATTCGGGGCGTGACTGCTCACGACCGCGGAACATGATCGTCACCTTGACCTTCGAACCGGCCTCGAGGAAGCGAACAACGTTGCGCTTCTTGGTCTCGTAGTCGTGGTCGTCGATCTTGGGACGGAGCTTCTGCTCCTTGATCACGGTCTGCACCTGGTTCTTGCGAGACTCGCGCGCCTTCTGCGCCGTCTCGTACTTGAACTTGCCGTAGTCCATGATCTTGCAGACCGGCGGACGGGCATCCGGCGCGACCTCGACCAGGTCGAGGTCCGCCTCGAGGGCGACGCGTAGTGCATCTTCAACACGCACGATCCCAACCTGTTCACCACCCGGTCCGATGAGTCGGACCTCGGGAACGCGGATGCGATCGTTGATGCGGGTCTCAGTGCTGATGGGGCCTCCTAGGTCAAGCGGTGTCGTCAGACGACCGCACGCAATAACGGCAACCCCTTTTCAACGCAAAGGCCCCGGTGCGGTATTCCGCCACGGGGCCCGAGTCGACCGGCCTTCGACCACGAGCATGCTCGTATCGACCTTGTCCGTGATGATCCTCGCGAGGACCTTCCGCACAAGAAACCCGCCCTGGAAGGGGCCGGGGACCGGACCGTTTGACCAGTACGATCACTCGTCGGCAACGGTGGGAGTCGGGCTCCACTTATCAGCCCCGAGCAAGCCCGGGGCGGTCGTCAGCGGACAGTCTAACATTCCCGGTCGCTATCGCCGAATCGCCCCGCCCCGGCAACCAAGCCCGTCCGCCACGATGCCATCCTCATGCCTATGAGTGACGAGGCAGTATCCGACCCGACCGATGTCCGCGAGTTGGCCGATATCCCCGCGGTCGAGATCATCAGCCGCGCCGCGATGATGCTGATGAGCGCCGCGGCGGAGAAACTCGGACTCGCCGACGAGGATCCGGACAACAGTCCACGCCGCGATCTGGATGAGGCGCGGCGCCTGATCACCGCGCTCGCGGGGCTGATCACCTCGTCCGTCGAATACTTCGGCCCGCATGCCGGTCCGTATCGCGACGGCCTGAAATCTTTGCAGCTCGCCTTCCGTGAGGCCTCGGCGCATCCGGACGAGCCGGGCAAGGGTCCGGGCGAGAAATACACCGGACCGATCTACGCCTAATTGGCCATTGACGGCCGGAGTGGGATCACCTTCGCCGACCCGGTGCAGACGGATGGACACACCGCCCGGACCAAATGTGGCCGAGACAAGAGGGCGGACGAAATCACCGCAGCGCGGCGGCCTTTCGCGATGCCCGCTTCGCGGCGGCGGCATTCGGTGCCGGAATCTTGGTAGCCGTCGCCTTGGTCGTCGATGAATTGTTCGTCGCCTTGGTGACGGTCTTCTTGGCCGGGGCCTTCTTCGCCGCCGTTTTCTTGGCCGGCCCCTTGGGCGCGGTAGCGGCGGGCAGCGCCAGGACTTCCTTCAAGAACTGGCCGGTGTAGCTGGGGGCTACTTCGGCAACGTCTTCCGGAGTGCCCTCGGCGACCACCATGCCGCCGCCGGAGCCGCCCTCGGGACCCATATCGATCACCCAGTCGGAGGTCTTGATGACATCCAGGTTGTGCTCGATGACGATGACGGTATTGCCCTTGTCCACCAGGCCATTGATGACCAGCAGCAGCTTGCGGATGTCCTCGAAGTGCAGGCCGGTGGTCGGCTCGTCCAGGATGTAGACGGTGCGTCCGGTGGAGCGCTTCTGCAATTCGGCCGCCAGTTTGACGCGCTGCGCCTCACCGCCGGAAAGGGTCGGCGCGCTCTGGCCGAGTCGCACATAGCCCAGGCCGACATCGACCAGGGTCTTGAGGTAGCGGTGGATCGAGGTGACGGGCTCGAAGAACCCCGCCGCCTCCTCGATCGACATATCGAGCACCTCGGCAATGGTCTTGCCCTTGTAGTGCACCTCGAGGGTCTCCCGGTTGTACCGCGCACCGTGGCAGACCTCGCACGGAACATACACATCTGGCAGGAAGTTCATCTCGATCTTCAACGTGCCGTCGCCCGAGCATGCTTCGCAGCGGCCGCCCTTGACATTGAACGAGAACCGGCCGGGCTGATAGCCGCGCACCTTCGCCTCGGTGGTGGCCGCGAACAGGGTCCGGATCTTATCGAACACGCCAGTGTAGGTGGCCGGATTCGAGCGCGGCGTCCGGCCGATCGGCGACTGGTCCACCTGCACGAGCTTGTCCAGATGATCGAGGCCGTTGATCCGGGTGTGCCGGCCCGGCACCTGCCGCGCACCGTTCAGCTTGTTCGCGAGCACGGTCGCCAGAATGTCGTTGACCAGCGTGGACTTACCGGAGCCGGAAACACCGGTGACCGCGGTGAGCACGCCGAGGGGGAAGCTGACGTCGATATTGCGCAGGTTGTGTTCGTTCGCACCGACCACGGTGAGCTGGCGCTTCTTGCTGACCGGCCGCCGCACCATCGGCACCTCGATGCGCTCACGACCCGAAAGGTATGCCCCGGTCAGCGATTTCGGATCGGTGAGCAGTTCGCGATATGGACCGCTGTGCACGACCTCACCGCCGTGCTCACCGGCCAGCGGGCCGATATCGACCACCCAGTCCGAGGCCCGAATGGTGTCCTCGTCGTGTTCGACGACGATCAGCGTATTGCCGAGATTCCGCAGCCGCGTGAGGGTTTCGATGAGCCGCCGATTGTCCCGCTGGTGCAGACCGATCGATGGTTCGTCGAGTACATACAGCACCCCGACCAGGCCGGACCCGATCTGAGTCGCCAACCGGATCCGCTGCGCCTCACCACCGGACAGCGTCGCCGCGGCCCGCGACAGGCTCAGATACTCCAGTCCGACGTCCAGCAGGAAGCCGAGCCGCGCCTGCACTTCCTTGAGCACCTGCCCGGCAATGGCGGTCTCCCGCTCCCCCAGCGTCAAGGCATTCAGGAATGCCGAGCAATCGCCGATCGATAATTCGCTCACATCGGCGATGGACTTGTGCTCACCGCCCGAAGCAATGGTGACAGCCAGAATTTCCGGACGCAGCCGAGCGCCGTTGCATACCGGGCACGGCACATCGCGCATGTACCCGTCGTAATGCTCCTTCATCTGCTCGGATTCAGTGCTCTCCATGCGCCGCTGCAGGAACGGCATCACACCCTCGAAATCGGCGTAATACGACCGCTTGCGACCGTAACGGTTGGTGTAGGAGACGTGCACCTGATCCGAACTGCCCTCGAGCACCGCCTTGCGGGCCTTCAAAGGCAGATCCTGCCACGGCGTATCCATCGAGAACCCGATGGATTCGGCCAGACCCGACAGCAGTCGGGTGAAGTATTCGGCGGTCTGTCCGCGCGACCACGGTGCGATCGCGCCCTCGGCCAGGCTCAACGCGGGATCGGGCACCACCAGATCCGGATCGACCTCCTTGCGGATGCCGAGCCCGGTGCAGTCCGGGCACGCGCCGTAGGGCGAGTTGAACGAGAACGAGCGCGGTTCGAGATCCTCGATATCGAGGGCGTGACCGTTCGGGCAGGCCAGGCGTTCGGAGAAGCGCCGCTCCCGATCGTGAGCGTGCTCATCGCGGTCGACGAAGTCCAGGACCACGATGCCGTCGGCCAACCGCAGCGCGGTCTCGATCGAATCCGTAAGGCGCTGTTTGGAACTCGGCTTCACCTGGAGCCGGTCCACCACGACCTCGACGTCGTGCTTCTCCTGCTTCTTCAGTTTCGGCGGATCGGTGAGCGGATACACGACGCCGTCTACCCGGACGCGCGAATAGCCCTGGGTATTCAACTGGTCGAACAGATCGACGAACTCGCCCTTGCGGGTGCGCACCACCGGCGCGAGCACCTGGAATTTGATGCCTTCCTCCATGGCGAGCACCTGGTCCACGATCTGCTGCGGAGTCTGTTTGGCGATCAGCTCACCGCAGACCGGGCAGTGCGGAGTCCCGGCGCGCGCATACAGCAGACGCAGGTAGTCGTAGACCTCGGTGATGGTACCGACAGTCGACCGGGGATTGCGATTGGTCGACTTCTGATCGATCGACACCGCCGGCGAAAGTCCCTCGATGAAGTCGACGTCCGGCTTGTCCATCTGCCCGAGGAACTGGCGCGCGTACGCGGACAGCGATTCGACATAGCGGCGCTGTCCTTCGGCGAAGATCGTGTCGAAGGCGAGGCTGGATTTGCCCGAACCGGAGAGACCGGTGAACACGATGAGACTGTCGCGGGGCAGATCGAGGTCGATGCTCTTGAGATTGTGCTCCCGAGCTCCGCGCACAGTGAGGCGTTCCGCCACCAGGTGGTCCCTTCTCGATCGTGTCGGTCCAACAGACGTGATACCCCCAGCGCCATGCTAGGCCGACCCACCGACAAGTTTCGGCGCACGCCGGGTACCCCGGCCATCGGTCCGGGTCAGGAGTCGGATCGACGCAGCTTTCCAGCCAATCCGCTGAGCTGCCAGCCCGCGCTGTCCACGGTAACGGTGAGCACGTCCGACCCCACCCGGACGCCGCTCACCCGCAATGGCAGATACCGATCCGGCACCGCGGGGGCGACCGACGCCGACCCGCTGCCCGGCTCCAACCGCAACATACTCCGCATGAAAAGCAGCGGCGCCGCCGAGGCCCACGCCTGCGGTGAGCACGACGTCGGATACGGCACCGGCGCGTCGAACTCCGCGCGGTCGAAACCGCTGAACAACTCGGGCAGCCGATAGCCGAAGCGAGTCGACGCGTCGAGTACCCCATCGATGACGCGGTTGGCATGTTCGGTGTAGCCGTAGCGCATCAGTCCGGCGGCGCAGATCGCGTTGTCGTGCGGCCACACCGATCCATTGTGATAGCTGACCGGGTTGTAGGCACCCATGTTGGTGGCCAGGGTGCGGATCCCCCATCCGCTGAACATCTCCGGCGACAGCAGGTGGTCCGCGACCGACCCCGCCTTGTCCGCATCGATGATCCCGGTCCACAGACAATGTCCGATATTCGAGGTCAGCGCGTCGATCGGGCGTTTGTCCCCATCCAGACCGATGGCGTACCAACCGTGCTCGGGCAACCAGAACGCCTTGTTGAACGCTTCCTTCAATGCGGCCGCCTTGACACGGAACCGATCCGCGGTCGGGTGATCGCCCACATCGGCCGCGAGCGCCGCCCGCGCTACATACGCCGCGTACACATATCCCTGCACTTCGGCCAGCGCGATCGGCGCCTCCGGCAGCCGGCCGTCGGCGAAGTTCACCCCGTCCCACGAGTCCTTCCAGCCCTGATTCGCCAGGCCGTGGTCGGCCGCGCGCTGATATTCGACGAATCCGTCGCCGTCCGCGTCACCGTAGTGCTCGATCCACTCCAGCGCCCGATCCGCATGCGGCAGCAGTTCGTCCCTGGTCTCGGCATCCAGTCCCCACCGATGCAGCTCACCGAGCAACATCACGAACAACGGTGTGGCATCAGCGGTGCCGTAGTACACGGTGTCGCCGCCGAGCAGCAGCGTCGCCGCCCGCCCGAATCGCACCTCATGCGGGATCCGCCCCGGCTGCTCCTCGGTCACGGCACGAACCTCGGTGCCCTGCAAGCCCGCCAGACTCTGCAGCGTACCGACGGCCAGTCGCCGGTCCAGCGGCAACACCATCCACGAGGTGAGCAGCGAGTCCCGCCCGAACAGCGCCATGAACCACGGTGCGCCCGCCGCGACCACCGCCCGCTCCGGATGACCGGGGTCGAAGATGCGCAGTGCGCCGAGATCGACGACGGCGCGCCGCAACACCGCGGCGAGCGTCTGATCCTCGGTATGCACCGACGGCGAATTCTCGTACCATTCGCGCATCCGCAGTGCGGGCGCGCTGTGCGATATGGGATTTCCACACAGATGCCGCGGGGTCACCACCGATCCGAGCGTGGGCTGGTACTGGATACATGCCGACCATTCCCCGCGCCCGGTCAGATCGACCTGCCATCGCAATTCACGGTCGACCGCGGTCGCCCCCGCGGCGCTCACCGTCACCGCCAGCGGCAGATCGCTCCGGCTGATCTCGACTGCGCCCGCCGTCGACTTGCTCTTGGTGACGACCACGTTGTCGCCGATGCGCCCCTCCTTCACCTCGAACAGATCGGCGAAATCGGCATCGACCTCCAGCACGACCATGCAGCTGATCGCCGCACCGGAGAGATTGCGCACGGTCACGTCCTCGCGCATACCGTCGCCGACATGCCGCGCGACGGTCACCAGTGCCGTGCTGTCGGCACGTCCGGGCCGCGGTGGGGTCCTAGCCAGCAGCGTCGCACTGAAGGGCTCGGTGTGCTGGACGGCGAGTGGTTGCGGCGGCAACCCGTCAATGGTCAGACGCCAGCGGGACAGCACCCTGGTGTCGCGCACGAACAAACCCTCGGCCCGATTCGGGTTGATGACACCGCCGTCCTCGCTGATGCAGAAGGTCGAGCCCTCGACCAATGTCACCCCGGCGACGGCTCGTGGCGCGCCGGGATCGGCGCCGTCACCCCAGGGGCTGGTCAAGCGACCGGGGTGGGCAGCACGGCCCGGCTCGTTCGCTCCAGCCCATCGGCATACCGCACCAGCTCTACCCGAGGTGCCAATGGCTCCTCGTGCGGTTCGGGGTCGTCGGCTCCCATCAGTGGACGCACCCACTCAGTGTAGTGGCGCCACTCCCGCCGCTCGTGGATCTTGGTGATCATCACCGGTTTTCGGTGCGGCGGCCGGGCCGACCGGAGTGTCGGTGTCCGTATTCATCCGGCCGAAGCACACCAGATCGCTACCGTGGCCCGGTCCGAACCGGTGTGGGGCCCGATCTTCATGGACATGTCGACACTTCTTCGGGTCCCGGCTCCGAATCGATAACGGAAATCTCTCGAATGGCGCGGCCCTGCGCGAACCGCCATTGCATGCCGCATGCGCCACACCGGAACAGGGTATCCCGGCAGCCGACGAACGTGCCGATACCCTGCGAACCGCAATCTGGACAGCTCTGCGGCGGACCGAAAATATTGCCGAAATCGAGCGTCGCTGAATATGTCATTGTTCGAGATACCTTTGCATGGGGCCCTCCAAGGCCGCGCTGCCGAATCCCTCTATGAATGACTTCGGCCCCAGCATACCCGGAACCCCGGTTCGCACAATGCCGTTCGAGCGGTCGGTTTTTCCCGGCGTTTCGATAGCGCGCGCCGGTAAATTCAAGTTGCCATTACTCGGAATTATCGCTGCCGATGTACCGGGCACGGCCCGCGGCGGGCTACCTTGTCGGTAGGACCAACCGCCGGGGACGCACGAGATCCCCTGCACCGCATAGGAGGTCGCGTGATCACAGTGTTCCTCGTCGACGACCACGAGATCGTCCGGCGCGGCCTCGTCGACCTGCTGGAGAGCGATCCGGAACTCACCGTGATCGGCCAGGCCGGCGACGTCGCCGACGCCAAGGCGGGCATTCCCACACTGCGACCCGATGTCGCCGTACTGGACGTCCGGCTACCCGATGGAAACGGCATCGAACTGTGTCGCGACCTACTCGCCGAAATCGACGATTTACATTGCCTCATCCTGACGTCCTACGCCGATGAACGGGCCATGCTGGACGCGATATCGGCGGGCGCGAGCGGCTATGTCGTCAAAAACATCAAAGGCATGGAATTGGCCGCGGCTATCAAAGAGATCGGCGCGGGCCGTTCGCTATTGGATAACCGCGCGACAGCCGCACTCGAGGCCCGGCTACGTTCCAGCACCGAAAACGACGGACCGCTGGCCGGTCTCACCGAACAGGAACGCAGACTGCTCGCACTACTCGGCGAAGGATTGACCAATCGACAAATCGCGGCGCGCATGTTCCTCGCCGAAAAGACAGTCAAGAATTACGTTTCCCGGCTACTGGCCAAGCTCGGCATGGAACGACGCACCCAGGCCGCCGTGCTGGCCACCAAACTGCGTGAGAGCTAGCCGATTTCGGACGGCACGACGATGGTGAGATCGCCGTCGTAGCGGCGATACAGCAGTCGGCCGCGGCCGCTGTCGGCATCGGTGAAGAACAGGAACGGCAGCCCCTTGCGACACAACCGGGTCACCGCTGCCGCCTCGATCAGGGTCGGTACCGGATACGAGTCCATCAGCAGGGGTAAGGAATTCATCGTGATCGGCCGATCCTCGGGAACCGATGGCGCCGGTGTCGTTCGTTGCCTGGTCAGCCGGACGCCGAGCGGATCCGCCCAGCTCACCAGCGCATCCTCACCCGTTTCGGCATCGCGGAACAGGTAGGAGTCGTAATCCATCGCATCCATGACCGCCATCGCCTCGGCGGGCGTACCGGTCAGCAACGCGCAGTGCTTCCTCCGCACGATCGGGCGCGGCTCGGTTACCCTCGCCAGGGGCGGGCGCGCCGGATCGGGCCAGTCACGTGACTGCTTGGTCGCCAACCGGGCGATCTGACGGTCCAACCGTTCCACCGCGAAGGTCACCGCGAAGCCGCGCGGACCGGTGACCTGCACCCGGGTCGGGGTGTCGCGTATGCGAATGTTGGCTTGCACCAACGTAGGTTCGTCCGAATCCACCGGCGCGGTCACCCGCACCCGTGCCGCCGCGTCGACATGGTGCCGGCGCAGTACGCGACCGATCCCCCGCACCGCCCTGGTCACATCAGCCGGCGGCACCGCACCACGGGTGGTAACGGCCAGTTCGGGATCGGCGGCGGTGGCCCACAACTCCGAAGAACGCAACGGCGAATTCATAGGACATCCCTACTTTCTATTCCCGGTGTGCGACCATGCCATCACCGCTACGCCACCGCGAACAGAGCCGAAAGTCCTCGATCGACCAACTAGACTGGCGTAGGCGCTATTACGCGCCTGCCAGAACAGGATGCCGTCATGACCGAAGAGCTGGGCAGCGGTCCCTATTCGGCACGCGAAACGCTGTCGCAACTCCGGCTCCGGGAGTTGCTGTCGGAGGTCAGAGAACGCGTCGAGCTGATCATCGATTCACGCGACCGAATGGACGGCTTGGTCGAGGCGATGCTGACCGTCACCTCCGGCCTCGACCTCGACGAAACGCTGCGCGCCATCGTGCATACCGCCACCAGCCTGGTGGACGCCCGCTACGGCGCGCTGGCGGTGCGCGGGCATGAGCAGCAAGTCACCCAATTCCTCGACGAGGGCATGGACGACGCCAGCCGGGAGCGCATCGGCCGGCTGCCCGCCGGACACGGCGTACTGGGCGAGGTGTTCACCCAACCCGAACCGCTACGCCTCGACCAGCTCTCGAAACACCCTGCGTCCGTGGGTTTTCCGGAACACCACCCGCCGATGCACACCTTTCTCGGCGTCCCGGTGCGCATCCGCGACGAAATCTTCGGCAGTCTCTACCTGACCGAGAAGGCCAATGGTCAGCCGTTCACCGAGGACGATGATGTGCTCGTGCAAGCGCTGGCGGCCGCGGCCGGGATCGCGGTCGACAACGCCCGGCTCTACGAATCGGCGCGCAACCGACAGGCCTGGATCGAGGCGACACGCGACATCGCGACGGAATTCCTCGCGGGCACCGAACCCGATCTGGTGCTCGCCCATGTCGTCGACCATGCACGCACCCTGACCGGCTCGCACCGATCGTTTCTCGCCAGCACCGCGGTGCCGCAACTCGAACTCACCGCGGTCTCCGAACTCGTCATCACACAATGGTCCGGTCCGGGCAGCGGTTTCAACGGACTCACCGTGGACGCCGAGGGCACCGCACTCGGCGAGGCCTGCACCCGCCGCACACCGCTGCGCTTCGACGATGCCGCCGTGATCGATCTCGGCGTACCACTCCACGATGTCGGGCCCGCGCTGATCCTGCCGCTGTGCACACCCGACGCCACCCTCGGCACGCTGGTCACCGTGCGAACCATCGGCTCACCGCCCTACACCGACGAACTCGTCGAGCTGACCGACGCCTTCACCGACCAGGCCGCACTGGCCATGCAGCTGGCCGAAACCCAGCGCAGGATGCGCGAACTCGATATTCTCGCCGACCGCGACCGCATCGCCCGTGACCTGCACGATCACGTGATCCAGCGCCTGTTCGCCATCGGACTCACCGTGCAGAGCGTGGTGCCGCGCACCGAGGCACCCGAAGTGCGCCAACACCTTTCGACTGTCATCAATGCTCTGCAGGAGGTGATCCAGGAGATCCGCACCTCCATCTTCGATCTGCACGGCGGCAATGGCGGCAATATCGAATTGCAGCAGCGAATCGAGGATGCGGTGCGCCAGCAGACCACCGATTCGCCACTGCGGGCCACCGTGCAGGTGACCGGACCGCTATCGGTGCTGGAGGCCGAATTGGCCGATCATGCGGAGGCGGTGGTGCGCGAAGCGGTGAGCAACGCGGTACGACATTCCGGTGCGGCGACCGTCTCGGTGGAAATCAGCGTGGACGATGATTTGACCATCATCGTCACCGATGACGGCTGGGGCATTCCGAATCGCGTGATCCGCAGCGGATTGCGGAATCTGGAGCGGCGGGCCGAGAAATCGGACGGGCAGTTCACCATCGGCCCCGCGGTGGCGGGTATGCATGAAATCGCGGGCATGCCGGGCACGAAGTTGTCCTGGTCGGTGCCGCTGCCTTAGCTCGGCGCTCAGTCGACGGGACCGAGCGCCACCATCGAATTGTTGCCGCCATGCCGAGCGACGACTTGACCGTGCTCCCGCCTTCGAAGACGTCGCACCAAGCGCCGCCGTCGGGAATAAGCGCAACCCAGGCGTACTCATCGCGGCCGAAGCCGTAGCCTGGTTGTAGCGAGGCCGCGGATCTACCGCTCAGCAGTCCCTGCCAGAGCGCCTCCCGACCCCAGCCGTAAAGCTGACCGCGCCGATGCCGGCGATCGTCATATGATCTTGATGGTGCTTTCATCGTTCGGGTTCGTACCCGGCATGGCGCTCCTGCACCGGCTCCCGGCCGAAGCGACGTTCGGTTCGAGCATGTTCACAGCTGCGGGTTCTGCCATGATCATCAATAGCGCCCGATGAAGTGCCGGACTGTGAGCCGAGCAATGGCGTCGACGATGTGATCTTGTACACGTCGATACCAGAATAATCCCATATTCCGAGGCAATTGGAGTTCCAGGCGACGCACGATTCGCTGACCGGCCTGGCCAATCGCTCGCTGATCCTGTCTCAGCTCGCCAACGCGCTGGCGGCCAGCGAGGATCTGCCGGTCTCGACGGTGCTGTTCATAGACTTGGACGGCTTCAAGGCGATCAATGACACCCTCGGCCACGCGATCGGCGATACCGTGCTGCAGATCGTGGCCCAGCGGTTGCAGCGCGCATTGCGCGGCACCGATCTGGTCGGCCGGCTCGGCGGCGACGAATTCCTGGTGCTGCTGTCCGGCGGGACCCGGCGCGTCGATCTCGATTCCCTGATCCTGCGGCTGCGCTCGACCATGGCCGAGCCGATCATCGCGCGCGGGCACCGGATCGAGGTGACGGCCTCGATCGGCGTGACCGAACTCGAAGCGGGCGATCACCGCACGCCTGAAGCGGTGCTGCACGAGGCCGATCTGGCGATGTATCGCGCGAAGCCGACCGCACGCCGGGAAGGCACCGGCCTGGGACGCAGACCGAATAACACGCACGCTTCCTGAACGTTTCACGTGACATCGAACACGCGGTGTTGCCCGTCCGCCCCGCCGAAGCGGCGGCCTTCGAGGCGGCGTTCGCCGAGGCCAGGCCGATCACCGAGAGCATGCCGGGGTTTCTGTTCACTATCGCTGTCACGGTTCGTCGAGGCGCCCCAGACCTATTTGCTGTTGGTGGGATGGCAATAGTTGAGCGACCATGTGGATGGCTTCCGCGGGTCCGCCGGATACCAGCGGTGGAAGCAACTACCGCACCACTTCTACGCACCGTTCCCCGTCGTCCAACATTTGACGCCGGTCCGGGCGGCAGACCCGCTACCTGCGGTTACGGCGAGCCCGACGGACCAGCAGTAGAATAGAAAACTCTGTTTTCAATGGCGTTCGCGTGCACCGTGACCTGCGTGTGCACCGGCTCATCGCGGTGACAAGGAGTTCAGTTTGCCCGACCGCCTCACTCAGGATCGTGCCGCGCACGACGGCACGCCCGAGCGGAACCGCGAGATCGACCAGGAGCAGGCCTATCTGTCCGTGCTCTATGAACGACTCGACGATATGCGCCGATACGCCACGAATCGGTTGCGCACCGTCCTGCTGGAAACCGGTGGCACCCCGCAGGCCCGTACCGAACGCGAATCGTTCAGCCAGCTCTATTCCGAGGATCTGGCCAAATACGATGCCGCCGAACACGGTCTGTGTTTCGGCCGCATCGACCTCGACCGTGATCAGGAAGGCGAATACCGCTATATCGGCAGGCTCGGCATCCTCGACGAGAAAGACGATTACGAGACGCTGCTGCTGGATTGGCGCGCGCCGCTGGCCCGTCCGTTCTATCTCGCGACGACCGCCGCACCGGACGGGGTGATCCGGCGCCGACATATCCGGTCGCGCAATCGGCGGGTCACGGGTGTCAATGACGAGTATCTGGACCTCGACGCCGCCCGGACCGCGGGTGTGACCGACGGCGAGGGCGGAGTCGGCAGCGAAAGTGCATTGCTTTCGGCACTCAACGCCGCCCGGACCGGCCATATGCACGACATCGTCGAGACCATCCAGAGCGAGCAGGACGCGATCATTCGCTCCGAGCACAAAAGCGTGCTGGTGGTACAAGGTGGGCCTGGCACCGGCAAGACCGCCGTCGCACTACACCGGGCGGCCTACCTGCTCTATACCTACCGTCAGCAGCTGGCAAAGAGCGGTGTGCTGATCATCGGTCCGAATGCCACCTTCCTCGATTACATCGGCCAGGTGCTGCCCTCGCTCGGCGAGACCGGCGTGCTGCTGTCCACCATCGGCGACCTGTACCCAGGTGTGAAGGCCACCCGCGAGGATTCGCTGCGCGCGGGTGAGGTCAAGGGCTCGCTGGCCATGCTGGAGGTGCTCAAGCAGGCGGTGCGCGACCGTCAAGAGGTGCCGTCCGAGCCGGTCCAGCTCACCTTCGACGGCTACCCTGTCACCCTCGACCGCAAGATCGCCACCAAGGCGCGCGGCCGGGCCCGCTCCTCACGGCGCCCGCACAACCTGGCCCGGCCGATCTTCGTCTCCTCGGTCATCGACGCGCTCACCGAGCAACTGGCCCAGACCATGGGCGCGGACCTGTCCGGGGGTCAAAGTCTGCTCAGCCGAACCGATCTGGCCGAGATTCGGGACGAAATGCGCGCCGATCCGGAGATCCAGGCGGCCATCGGCAAACTCTGGCCGATTCTGTCGCCGCAGGAGGTGCTCGCGGATCTGCTGGCCGATCCGAAGCGACTCGACCGGGTGGCGAGCAGTTTGGATCCGGCCGACCGAGCCGAACTCGCGCGCCCGGACAACGGCGAATTCAGCGCACCGGACGCACCGCTGCTCGATGAACTCGCCGAACTGCTCGGCATCGACGACACCGAGGAACGCGAACGCGCCCGTCGCCGCTGGCGGGCGCAATTGGCCGAGGCCCAGGACGCACTCGACATCCTGACCGGTTCGGCACCACAGGATCTCGAGGACGACCTCGATCCGGAGATCCTGATGGCCTACGAC
>FTJU01243398.1_pt1 | contig 22378 bp, 16 predicted proteins | sample 1658961 | NCBI WGS metagenome assembly FTJU01 (sample SAMEA3914878, study PRJEB12502) | metagenome | biome: forest; material: soil | place: USA | collected 2012-03-12 | depth 0.3 m | reverse complement strand
TTGGAGATGGTGAAGGTGCCGCCGCTCATTTCGTCGGTGCGGAGTTTGCGGTCGCGGGCGCGTTCGGCTTTGTCGCGGGTTTCGGTGGCGATTTCGGAAATGGGTTTGCGGTCGGCGTCGCGGATGACCGGGACGAGGAGTCCGGCGGGTGTCGCGACGGCGATGCCGAGGTGAATTCCGTGGTGCCGCAGGAGTTTGTCGTCGGCGATGGAGACGTTGACGGCGGGGTCGGTGCGGAGTGTGGTGGCGACTGCTTTGACGAGTAGGTCGTTGACGCTGACTTTGGTTTTGCCTGCCTGTTCGAGAGTGCGGTTGATTTCCGCACGGAAGGAGAGGAGGTCGGTGACGTCGACTGCGCTGGTCAGGTAGATGTGCGGGGCTTGTTGCTTGCTTTGGGTGAGGCGTTTGGCCGAAATCTGCTGGATGGTGCTGAGTGGGATCTCGTCGTAGTCGCCCGCGGGGGTAACAGATGCTGTGGGTGGGACTGCCGGCGGTGTGTCGGGAGTGGATTCGATGGTGCGGTGGGCGGATTCGACATCGTTGCGGGTGATTCGTCCGCCCGGACCGGTGCCGGTTATGGCGGCGAGGTCGATGTCGAGTTCGCGGGCGATCTTGCGGGCCAGCGGTGAGGACTTCTTGCGGGTTCCGGTCTCTACGGCCGGCGGAACAGTGCCCGCTGGGTCGATCGGATTATTCTGTGTACCAATACTTCCCGGCGCATCGGCCACATTCTCCTTCGCCGTATCATTCGATGCCGCGCGGCTTTCGGTAGCAGCGGCATTCGATCCACCAGAGCTGCCCGCCGCAGGCTTGGTTCCGTCGCCGATCACTGCGATTGCGTTGCCGATCGGGACTCGCGAGCCGGGCTCGAAGAGGATTTGTTCGAGGATGCCGTCGTCGTAGGCCTCGAGTTCCATGAGTGCTTTGTCGGTTTCGATTTCGGCGAGGATCTCGCCGCGGTGGATCTTGTCGCCGACTTGTTTGAGCCAGGTGACGATGACGCCTTCTTCCATGGTGTCGGAGAGGCGGGGCATGGTGATGTCGGGCACGTGTTGTCTCTCCTCAGCGGCGTCGGCCGACGGCCGCGAGTGTTTCCGCGGCGGCGGTGTAGAGCGATTCGGCGGACGGTAGCGCGATCTGTTCGAGGGTTTTGGCGTAGGGCAGCGGTACTTCGGCGGCGGCGACGCGCCGGACGGGGGCATCGAGGTAGTCGAAGGCGCCGTCGGAGATGGTGGCGGCAATTTCCGCGCCGATGCCGTAGGTGAGCCAGTCGTCTTCGGCTACCACGGCGCAGCCGGTTTTGCGTACCGAGGTGACGATGGCGTCGCGGTCCAAGGGGCGCAGGCTGCGCAGGTCGATGACCTCGGCCGAGATTCCTTCGGTGGCCAGGCGTTCGGCGACCTGGGTGGCGATCGTCGCCATTCGCGAGTAGCCGATGAGGGTGATGTCGGTGCCCGCGCGGGTGATCGCCGCCCTGCCGATCTCTGCGGGCGGAAGATTCTCGGGTACTTCGCCTTTGGTGTTGTAGAGCGCGAGGTTTTCCAGGAACAGTACCGGGTCGTCGTCTTCGATAGCGGCGCGTAGCAGTGCGCGGGCGTCGGCGGGAGTGCTGGGGGCGACGACCTTCAGTCCTGGGACAAACGCGTAATACAGTTCGATGTTCTGGGAGTGGGTGGCGCCGAGTTGCTGGCCCCCGCCACCGGGTGTGCGGATCACCATGGGGACGCTGGTCTGTCCGCCGAACATTCCGTAGATCTTGGCGGCATGGTTGACGATCTGGTCCAGCGCTAGCAGCGAGAAGTTGATCGTCATTACTTCCACGACCGGGCGCAGGCCGAGCATAGCGGCGCCGATGGCCGCGCCGACGAATCCCTCTTCGGCGATCGGGGTATCGCGGACCCGTTTGGCGCCGAACTCGGCGAGCAGACCGGCGGTGATCTTGTAGGAGCCTTCGAAGATGCCGATCTCTTCCCCGATGAGCAAGACGTCGTCATCGCGACGCATCTCCTCGCGCAGGGTTTCGCGCAGCGCTTCGCGATAGGTCATGACAGGCACGGTGATGTCCTCAACGGTGGCGGGGAAGTGTTTTCAGAACAGCGGATCGGCGGGAAGCCGTCGGGATTGACCGGCCACGGGGGTGGCATAGGTGTAGTCGAACAGACTCGTCGGCTCCGGGTGCGGACTGGCGTCGGCGAATGCCACAGCAGCGTCGACCCCTTCGCGCACCTCGGCTTCGAGGGCGGCAACGGCGTCCTCGTCGAGGACACCGGCGGCAATCAACTCGCGCTGTAGCCGCGTGACCGGATCGGATTCGCGTATGGCCGAAACCGCTTCGGCGCTGCGATATTTCGCGGGGTCGACGACCGAATGTCCCTTGAGCCGATGGCTGACGGTCTCGAGCAGGGCCGGTTTTCTCTCCCTGCGCGCGGTTTCGACAAGCTCGGTAGCGATATCCCGCACCGCGAGTACATCGGTCCCATCGACTCGTTCGCCGCGCATTCGGTATGCGCTGGCGCGCTTGTAGAGTTCGGGTTCGGCGGAGGACTGTTCGACGGTGGTGCCCATGCCGGTTTGGTTGTTGATCACCACGAACACCACGGGCAGATGCCACAGTGCGGCGATATTCAGCGATTCGTGGAATGCTCCGATATTCGTTGTGCCGTCACCCATTTGGCAGACTACGACGTCGTCGCCGTTACGATAGTCGATGGCCAGCGCGGCGCCGACGGCCAGCGGCAACTGGCCGCCCACGATGCCGTAACCGCCGAGCAGTCGGGTCGCGGTGTCGAACATGTGCATCGAGCCGCCCCAGCCTTTGGAGGTGCCGGTGGATCGGCCGTAGAGCTCGGCCATCACCCGGCCGGGCTCGATGCCCTTGGCGATCGCGTAGCCATGTTCGCGGTAGTTGGTGAACAGGTAGTCGGTCGGGCGCATCGCCGCGGCGAGTCCGACGATGGTGGCTTCTTCGCCGAGGTTGAGATGGCAGTAGCCGCCGATCTTGGCCTGGGTGTAGCCCTGCGCGGTGCGCTCTTCGAAGCGGCGCACGAACAGCATGTCGCGGAAGTAGCCGCGCAGGGTGTCGGGATCGGTACCGGCGAAGGCCTTGCGAGCCGCGGCCTTCGACGTTGTTTTGGGTGCGGTGGTCGTGGTCACGGTGGCTCCTCAGCGTTTGCGTGGCGCGATGTGTACGGGCAGTCCGAGTCCGGCCAGCGCCGCCTCCATGCCGATCTCGCCGAGGGTCGGGTGGGCGTGGATGGTGCCAGCCAGCTCGTCGAGCGTTGCCTCGAGCGAAATCGCCAGGGCGCCTTCGGTGATCAGGTCGCTGGCCGAGGGCCCGATGAGGTGCACGCCGAGGACTTCCTGATGCTGTTTTCCGGCAATGATTTTCACGAAACCCTCGGTCTCGCCGAAGGTTTTGGCTCGACCTAGCGCGGCGAACGGGAAGCGGGTGGTGATCACCTCGTGCCCGGCGGCGCGGGCTGCGGCCTCGGTGAGTCCGACGCTGGCGATCTCCGGGTGGGTGAAGGTGGCCGCGGGGATCACCGTGTAGTCGATATGCGCCTGGTGTCCCGCGATAACGTCGGCGGCGGTGAGGCCTTGGTGGGAGGCGACATGGGCGAGCAGCGCTCGACCGGTGACGTCGCCGATGGCGTATACGTGGGCGGTGCTGGTACGCAACTGCTCGTCGACGGTGATGAATCCTCGCTCGTCCGTGGCGATCGCGGCGATGTCCAAGCCGAGATCGGCGGTATTCGGCCGCCGACCGACACCGACCAGCACCACATCGGCATCGAGTTCGCATGCCTTCGGGCCATCGACGGTCACTCGCAGTGCCTGATTCGACTCTTGTGCAATGGATTTCACCGTTGATCCAGTGAGCACCGCAATGCCGCGCTTGCTGAAGGAGCGGCCCAGCGCGGTCCCGATATCGGTGTCCTCCGCGGGAACGAGCCGGTCCTGCATTTCGATGATCGTGACGTCGGCGCCGAAGGCGGCGAAAAGGCTGGCCCATTCGGCGCCGACCGCGCTGCCGCCGATGATGACCAGCCGCTTCGGAACCTCGGTCAATCCGAACGCGCCGTCGGAAGTGATCACGCCGGGCAGACCAGCGCCCGGAATCGGCAGCCGAGCGGGCACCGAGCCGGTCGCGATGATCACATCGCGCGCGCTGACCTGCCGGATCGGCGTGGTCGGCGCGGCGGCGTAGCGCGGGCCCTCGTGGCCGATGGGGGAGGGTCCCACCGCGTGCACCTCGACGGTGGTGGGATCGATGAAGCGGGCATGGCCCTCGATGACGGTCACGCCGTTGGCCGCGAGCAAACCCGCGACACCGTCGGTGAGCTCCTTGACGATGCCGTCCTTGCGCTGGCGCACGGCGGCGAAGTCGAAGCGCACATTGTCAGCGTGGATACCGAAATCCGCTGCGGCGCTGACGGTCTGGAACACCTCCGCGGATCGCAGCATGGCCTTGGTCGGAATGCAGCCCCAATTCAGGCAGACTCCGCCCGGTCGTTCCTTCTCCACCAATGCGACCGTCAAGCCGTGCTGGGCTGCGCGGATGGCGGCCACATAGCCGCCGGGGCCGCCGCCGACCACCAAAAGATCGAAGTCCGGCACTCGTGGTGCTCCTCGTCTCGAACGGTTTCGACTCGGCACGGGTATGGCGCGAGTCATCATGGACGAGTCTCTTCACAACCCTGCGCACAAACAATCACTCCGAAGCCCACGAAACTGATCCCGAAAATGGGCGCTGAGCCCAATTCTGAGGTGCTATCGGGACTCTTCGGAGCCGAATTCACCGAGTTGGAGTGCCGCGAGCGCGAGTGAAAGCTCCAGGTAGAAGCGTTGTCCCTCGAGCGGACGATCGAGCAGAGTCGAGATGCGTTGTAGTCGATTGATCACGGTATTGCGGTGGCAATGCAAGCGCGGCGCGGCATTGGCGGCCGAGCAGTTCTCCGCCTGCCACACCGCAAGGGTGTGCAGCAACAAGTCGCGCTCTTTGACCGGCAGCGCCAGCACCGGGCCGAGGGTCCGAGTGACCAGCAGTTCGGTCAAGTCGGGGGAGCGGATCAGCAGAGCTTCTGGATAACGCTCGTCCAAGGCGACCACCCCCGTTGCGTCCGCAGGCAATGTCTGCACCGCTATGAGAGCGAGCGCGTGCGCGGTATCAACATCCGCGAGTCCCGTGACAGCAGGAGAGACTCCGGCCAGTCCGCGTATCTGGGAGCGAAGATGAGCCAATACAGTCGCGCTATCGTGACGTGCCAGCGACACCAGCCCGATCGTGGCATCCACCCGCTCATGCCAAACCGACCGAATCCCCAACGCGCCCAGCGCCGTTTCAACCCCCGCACGCAGCGGCCGCCCCTCATCATTGCGGACCGCAACAACCAGATACGCGCCCTGAGCGGGCAAGTTCAGCTCGCGCGCCACCCGCGCGGCAAAGGTCGCATCATGCGCACGCCCAGCGAGGAGATCCTCGATAAGGGCATGCCTGCGGCGTTCATCGCGGCGTACCTGTTCGAGTTCGGCGTTGCGATATGACGTGACCAGCGCCGAGGACAACCCATCGATCACCGTCCACATCGCCGTACCCGCCTCGCGAATCCCTCGCGCATCAATTGCCTCGGCCTTGTCCAGCAACGCCTCCCACACAATTCCGCCGCCGAGCCGGAACGTGCGCAGCATCGCCTCCAACGGCACCGCTTGTGTAGCGCGATGCCTGCCGATCGCCGCGGCCACATCATCGTGTTCGGGATCGGTAGCCTCTCCGCCCAGCAGATCCAATATCCGGGTCAGATACTGCCGACAACCTTCCCGCAACTCCTTGCGCGGTACCGAGGTGTAATCCGTCCACTCCGGGTTATCGGTGAAAATCGCCGACAGCAACCGCCGGGTCAGCACCGGAATTTCGGCATGACAGGCGGCGGCCAACTTCCGCGTACCCGCGGTGGCGACCGGATGCTGGGGTGTAGTCATACCGCTCGACGCTACTCAGCGCGATGGGGTGAGCCACCGGCTAGACGAGGATCCGCAGGGGCAGTAGTCGAACGGCTGTACTCGTCGCCTGCCAAGCTGATGGATTCTGGCGCAGACACCGGTCACTATGTAGGTCGCGCATCATGACCGCGAATGCCGCAACCGCGGCGTTGCGCCAATCGTTGCCGACAGCGTGAATGCACACGCACCGACGCAGTTCAGCACTGAGGGCACTGGGCCTGTGTGCTGGCCTCCGATTTCCCAGCAGCGAGAAGTTTGCGCCACCGATGCCGGGCATCGGCGAACTACGGTGTGGCGGTGGTACTGGAACCAAATGACCGGTTTGCTGGATTCGTTGTGCAGGTTCGGCTTGGTCATGGTGGTAGCAGTGATGTGTATCTGGCCGATGATCCGGAACGGGCTCGGCAGGTATCGCTGAAGGTTCTGGGACCGGAGGACAGCAGGTCACCGGAGGCACGTGCGCGATTCGTGCACGAATTCGACATCCTGTCCGTGCTGCGGCATCCCAATATCGTGCGGATGTACACCCATGGTGAAACCGACGGCAGGCTGTGGTCGGCGCACGAGTACGTGGCCGGTGCGACGGGTGCGAGATTGGTGCCGGCGCCGCACCGCGATCCGGACCTGCGGCGGGTGTTGCACGTGCTGGCTCGGGTCGCCGCAGGTCTGGATTTCGTGCACGCCAACGACATAGTCCATCTCGACGTCAAACCGGCCAATCTATTGGTGGGCCTGGACGACCCGGCGACGGTGAAACTTTCGGATTTCGATCAGGCTCGCTGGCTGCACCGGCCCGAACCGCCCCTGGCTACCAACGGTTTCGTCGTCGTCTCGGTGCCCTATGCCGCGCCCGAACTGCTGCGGGCAGGCGCGGTATGCCCGGCGACGGACCAGTATGCGCTGATCTCTACGGCCATCGAACTGCTCACCGGCCTGCCACCGTTCCCTCGCGGGAATCTCATGGCCACCGCGCAGTCCCACCTGCACGACTCACCTCCCGATATCTCCGCCCGCCGCCACTGGATCCCACCCGAGGTCGACACGATTCTGCACCGTTCGCTCGCAAAGGATCCGAGCGCCCGCTATGCCACTTGCGCCGAACCCATCGCGCTACTCGCCGAGGCCCTACACGACGCCGACCCGCGCCCGCACGTTCCTTTTCGGAACCGTTTGAACGCCATGTTCACTCGATCGCAGCTGGGGCGAGCCACCTTCGGGCGCAATGCCTTCGGCCACGATTTCCGCAGGATTGACCGGCACTAGCGGAATTCGGCACAAGATCATTCCGGCCGGTGTTGTCATCTGAGATCGCAACCCTGTCCGTCGAAGACTTCAGCTGAAGTGGATGATCGAGAGCACTCCCACGATCAGTGAGTACGTGGCGAACGGTAGCAGGGTGCGAGTTCTGAAGTGCCGCTCCAGGTAGCGCACGGCCAGCCAGGACGATGTCCCGGACACGATGGCGCCAACGAGTACCGGCCCGTGGATGCCATTGGTTTCCGGTCCGAACAGTTCCGGTATTTCCACGATCCCGGCGCCCAGGATTGCCGGAGTGGCAAGCAGGAAGGCGAATTTGGCCGCGTGGGTGTGTTCGAGACCGCGCCACAATCCGCCGACCATGGTCAGGCCCGCGCGGCTGAACCCGGTGAGCAGGGCGCCGGCTTGGGCGAATCCGATGCCGACGGCGTCGCGAGCTCCGAGAGCGGCCAGCCGCCGATCGGTTTGGCGGGACGGATGCGATGCGGCGGTGAGGGCGAAACGTCGCCCGTATTCCGCCAGCGTCGGCTCGTTGCGTCGGCGCAGCCCCTCACCGATTACCAACACGACGCCGTTGAGGGTCAAGAAGATGGCCGCGTCGATGGGCCCTTCGAACAGTGCGTGCAGCGGATGCACGAGCAGCGGCCCGAGAACGGCGACCGGCGTGGAGGCGATCACGATCAGCCACGCCAATCGCTGGGGGACGGTTTCGAGCCGCCTGGTGCGCAGCGTCGTGACAAAACCGCTGATTATCGCGTACCAGTCGCGCCGGTAATACCCGAGCAACGCCACGGCTGTCGCCACGTGTAGCGCGACCACGAAAGCCAGGTAGGGATTGCCCGCGCCGGAGTCGTTCTGGGCCAATAACTTCCGCCAATCACCTCCCATCCATGCGGCGATCAGCACAGAGTGACCAAGGCTGGAGATCGGGAACAGCTCGGTGACCCCCTGCACCGCACCGATGACAGTCGCTTCGAGATAGGTGATCATCGGCACGATTCTCGCACGTGCGCGGATAGTCTTTCCGACGCGGAGTAGCACATGTCGATTTGTCCGAATACGCTTTTCCCGCAGCACCTTTCGGGAGCCGTCGCGGGGGCCCGGGCTCCGAGTGGATCCACCTGCGGTGTTGGCTGCGGCGGGGCTTTTCGGACAGTGGTGGGCATGGCTGGCGCGTGCCGTGCGGTGATGGCGGAGTCCACCTGGAGTGTCAGCACCGAAAGGACTGAAGTGCCCAGCAATTCGTCGGCGCACATCGAGTGGACTTCGTCCGCGAGTTCATAGTGCGAGGTGCCTTCGGGCAGAAAAGGTTTCGATTATGGGCCGATATTCACGACCTGATGCGGTGATCCGGCCCAGTGCGCGCACAACTTTGGATCGCTGAGCCGCTGGATCGGGAACAGGGACCACGTGGTTGAAGTGATTTTCGACCTGCCCGGCGACACACGGTGCCGCCGGGCAGGTTCCTTCCCCGTTCGCTGCGCAAACGCCGCCACGTCGCACAGCGCGTTGCCATGCTAGCCCACGCGGCCGGCAATGCTGGGTATCCGCGCCAACGGCGGCGTGTTCGGGCCGTTCGAAGCCGAAATACAGATCGGCTGGGTTACGCCCCAAGCGATGCTGTGCCTGTGCTGTATTCAGCGCTCGTGTGCAATTCCAGGCACCGAGCCGCCGCGCCTGCGAGGTATGCGGCCGACGATGCGTCGTCCGACCGTGATAACTACTGCGCCGCAGCTCGTTCGGTCGCGAGGACGGGCAACCCGGCGAGGCGGTGCGGTGCCAGTAGGGATTTCACGGTTTCGGCGGGCAGTAGGCCGAGTTCGGTGGCGATTTCCTCGACGGAGCGTCCGGTGTGTAGGGCCTGCTTGGCGATTCGCGCGGTGGCGGCGTAGCCGATATGTGGGGTGAGGGCCGTAACAATGCCGATGGAGCGGCGCACGCCCTGTTCGAGGTGGTCGCGGTGCGCGGTGATGCCCGCGACGCATCTGGTTGCCAGGGTGTCGATGGCGGCGGTGAGGTGCGCGGTGGTACGCAGCAGGCTGTAGGGAATGATCGGTTCGAAGGCGTTGAGCTGCAACTGGCCCGCCTCGGCGGCCATGGTGACGGTCATATCGTTGCCGACGGCCGCGAAGGCGACCTGGTTGACTACCTCAGGAATGACCGGATTTACCTTGCCGGGCATGATCGACGACCCGGCTTGCACTGGGGGAAGAGAGATTTCCCTCAGACCGGTCGTCGGTCCCGAGGACATGAGCCGCAGATCGTTGCAGATCTTGGACAGTTTGACCGCGACGCGTTTGACGATGCCGGAGATCTGCACGAACGCGCCGCAGTCCTGGGTGGCCTCGATGAGATCGGCGGCCGAGGTCACCGGAATTCGGGTGATATCGGCGAGATAAGTGCAGGCCAGCGCTGGATAATCCGGATGGCCGTTGATCCCGGTGCCGATCGCGGTGCCGCCGAGATTGCATTCGCGCAGCAGCGTGGCGCCCTCGCCGAGTCGGGCGCAGTCCTCATGCACCATGATCGCGAAGGTACCGAACTCCTGCCCGAGTGTCATGGGTACGGCATCCTGGAGTTGGGTGCGGCCCATTTTGATAATTTCGCCGAATTCGATTGCCTTGCCTTCGAATTCGTTCGCCAGTCGACCCAGTGCACTGACCAGATCGTGAATGTGGTGCACGATGGCCAGTTTCACCGCGGTCGGGTAGACATTATTGGTGGACTGGCCCAGATTCACATGGTCGAGAGGGTCGAGTTCGGTGTAGCTGCCGCGGTTGTGGCCGAGCAATTCCAGCGCGCGATTGGCGATGACTTCGTTGGCATTCATATTAGTCGAGGTACCCGCGCCGCCCTGGATCGGATCTATCGGGAACTGGTCGTGCAGTGCGCCGCCGCGGATCTCGTCGCAGGCCGCATCGATGGCGTCGGCCCGGCGCGTATCGAGCAAGCCGAGGTCCCGGTTTGCGCGGCAGGCGGCCTGTTTGACCGCGGCGAGCGCGGTGATCAGGGCTGGGTAGTTACCGATGCGATCGCCCGTGATGGCGAAATTGTCCAGTGCACGGGCGGTGTGGACGCCCCAGTAGGCCGCGCGTGGGATTTCGCGGGCGCCGAGGGAATCGCGTTCGGTGCGAGTGCTGTCGGTCATCGGATTCCTATTCGGTTGGGTATGTGCGGGATCGGCTGTGGTGCCGCATGATTCGAGAGTTCGCCGAGCAGGTTCGTTGTCATCCATTGGCGCAGCTCGCTACCGGACAGGCCGCGGTGGGTCAGATAGCCCAGTTTCGCGAGCGCGGCTTCCCTGGTCATGTCCCCGCCACCGATAGCACCGGCATCGCGCACGGCGCGGCCGGTCGAGGCACTTTCATCATCTCGAAAAACGCCGATACCCAGCCGACCTTCGCCGGTGTCGGCGCAGGTGACCTCATCGAGGCGCGCCGGCTCGTCGAGATCCCGTCCGCCGGATTCGCCGCAGAGCGCCGCACGCCGGAGCAGGTGCGCCAGCTGTTCGAGATCCTGGACAAGCTGGCGGCGGCCCCGGATGCGCACGAATGGGTGCGCTACGACGGCGAATTGCACATGGCGATTGCGGCCGCGAGTGGCAATACGATGCTGACCGCCATGGTCGCCGACACCCGTCGCGCACTGGACCTGCAATCGGAGTTCTTGAATCTGACGCAGGATCGCCGTACCGATTCCGACCGCGAGCATGCGGCCATCGTGCGGGCCATCGAGGCCGGTGCGCCGGAGGCCGCACGTGCGGCGATGACCGATCACCTCGAGCGGGTCGCCGAAACGGTCGCCCGGATCGGCGCCTGAGCAACCTACTCGGGGCGCTGGTGGATGCGGTCGATGGTGAGTGATTCGGCGAGCAGGCGCGAATTGCTCGGATCCATGGGATCGATGCCAGTGAGTTCGGCGACTTCCGCCACGGCATCGGGCAGTTCGGCGCGGGACCGCCACGCATTCTGCGAGATGTGCTGCCGCACCCGACTATTCGACCAGATCCGTAGCGAGTTCGGCATGTCGGGTCAGCCCCGCGCACCATGCGAACCTCGACTTCGGCTTCGGCCCGTGGTTGATTGATCGGAGGTGCCCGCTGAACCTGCACGAATGAGTCCAGCGGGCAAGATGTGAACTTCCCAATGTCGGGAGGTTTGCCGATCTGAGCGAAAATTGACTGTGCCCCTGTTCGTGCTCGGTCCATACGACGCGGATCGTGGTTACGGGTCAGCACACCCGGTTGCACCTGACCGCGGTAACGACACAGCAGGAGAGCTTGGTGAATCAGCGGTCGCGGTTCGATCCGGGCGAACTGCGGGCGATGGTCACGAGGCTGGAACGCCTGATCGCCGAAGCCAACCGAACCGTCATAGAGCTCAAGGCCGCGATCGAATTCGCGGAGGTGCATTCCGTCACGGTGTCCGCAGAAGTGCGTTCGGAAGTGGTATCCGCGGAGATGCCCTCGGACGTGGCCATTGGTCGGGCACATTCGGTTGGCGGATCCGTGGATGCGTCGGTTGGCGGATCCGCGGCGGTGCATTCCGTTGGCGGATCTGCCGCGGTTCGGTCGGTCGGTGAATCAGCGAACGCGCATTCGGTCGGCGGATCTGCGGGATCGCAGTCGGCGGGGGCACCTGCGGAGGTGCGGTCGGCGGTTGCGTCCGCAGCGGCGCATTCGAACGCTCCGTCGTCTGTTGGGCATTCGGATGTCACGTTTCCGGTGGTGCGGCCGAATATCGCATCAGGTCAGCCGGCGCGAGAACACTCCAGCGCGAGACAACACCGCCCGCCCGTGCGCGAGCCCGCACCAACTCCATGGTCGCGTCGAAGAGTGGACACTCCGTGGTCACAACGCACGGTCCATCCACGCCCGGTAAGGTCGAGCGCGCCTGCTGAGGCCACATCCACTGCGCCGCAGCCGATCCCACTACCCGTTTCACCGGTAATCCAGCGAACCCAGTCCCGACAACCCGCCGCGGTCTTCGCGGCCTCGGACGAACCGGCACCGACTCGCCCGCCGCGCGAGACCCCGAAGCCGGACCGATCGACGACGGAAGTTCAAGCGCCGGAGGCAGTTTCGCCGATGGACGATGCGATGCCATACGCTGCGCAGCTGCCGGTAAATACTGCGAACGCGGCGGCAATGGAAGTGCCGATGGATGTTGCGGCACCCCTGGCTTCGTCTCTGCCGGTTCAGGTTCGGGAATCTGAAGCGGTACGACAACAGTCCGTGGATGTTGGCGACCCGGAGCCGCCGGAATCGATGGATGCCGCGGAACCCGCGGCGGTACGGATGTCACCGATGGGTCCTCGGGAGCCCAAGACGGTGCCGTTGTCATTGGATGTAGCGGTACCGCGGGGGACACCGGTGTGGGCGGATGTTGTCGAGCCTGCCGCGGTGACGTTGCCGACAGACGGTCAGGAACGAGAGGCGCTGCCGCCGGCGGATATCGGGGAACCCGAGACTCCATCGCCACTGGCGGATGTGCGGGAGCCGGATGATGTGCTCTCACCAGCGGACGTCCAGGAATCCGAAGCCCTGCCGCCACGCGCGGATGTTCGTGAGTTGGAGGCAGTGCCGCTACCGGTGGCTGCACGGGACTCCCAGGCTCCGCAGCTGCCGGTTGATGTTCGCGCCCCGGGGACTGTGTCGCTTCCGGCGGGCGTACCGGATCCCGAGTCAGGTTGCGTGCCGGTGGGTGGGCAGGTGTCCGAGCTGGTGCCGTTGCCTGCGGATGTCGTGGAGTCCACTGCCATGCCGTTACCAGCAGATGCTCGGAAACCGCACGCGGTGCCGCCACCGATGGATGTGCGGGAACCCGGGATGGTGCAGGTGCCAGTGGATGTCGGAGCGTCGGGGGGGCTACCGGTATCGGCGGACATTGCGGAGCCCGCGGCGGGGACGTTACGGGCAGATGGTCGGGGACCGGAGGCGGTAAGGCCACCGGCGAATGTTGGGATTCTGTCGCCGCTGGCGGATGTGCGGGAGCCGGAGGTTGCGCCCTTACCGGCGGACGTCCCTGAATCCGAAGCTCTGCTGCTACAAGTCGATGTCGGTGATTCGGAAACAGCGCTGCCACGGGCCGATGCTGCGGAACTCGAAACAGCCTTCCCGCCAGTGGATTACGGAGAGACTGCGTCGATCGCGCTCACAGTGGATGTTGCAGCGCCCGCGCTGGCGGCACCAACAGCAGATCATCGGGAACCCACGGCGTTGCCGATGCCGGTCGATGTTCGCGAGCCGGAGGCAGCGCGGCTCCAGGTGGATGTTTCAGCGCTCGAGACGGCATGCCCGTTGGCGGATGATGGAGGGCTAGGGGAAGTGCCGCCGCCGTCCAGTGCTTCGAGACCCGAGACGGTACAGCCGCCGGCGGATATCGAAGCGTCCCAAGTGGTTCGGTTGTCAGCGGACGTTGGGGATGCAGCTGTGACGCTGCCGGGTGAGGTTTCGGGGCCGGAGGGAATGTTGGTACCGGCGGATATTCGGGGGCCGGAGGAGGTGTCGGCATCAGCGGACGTCGAAGAGCCTGGCCCGGCATCGTTGCCGGGCTACGTGCGACGGCCCGAGTCTGTGCCTGTCTATGTCCAAGATCCTGAAGTGGTATGGCCGCCGACGGAGCAATTGGAACCCGAGTCTGTGCCATCGCCGGTCTATGTTCACGAAGCCGAGGCAGTACAACCTGCGACCTATCCTGATGTCGAGATGCCATGCTCCCGTGGGGATTCTGCGGATGGCCCAGCGCCTCGGACGGCTGTCGAGTTGGCCGCACAGCATGGGTTGGACATCGTCGGTTTCGATGGGCCGAACGTCGACAAGTATGTTGTCCAGGAGGTCACGGCAGCGGTCGACGATATGCTCACGAGGTATCCGATCGCCCTGCGCGGCATACGGATTACCGATCCGGACGACAGTGCGCCCGTGATGCCTGGCCCGGCTCGTGCGCTACCGCAATCGGATGCATCGGCGATCTGGATGGTGCTCGATGGTGGGACCTTGGCGAGCCTGGTTCCGGCGGACGGACGTGCGCGGCCGCGCAGGTGGCTGCGCCGTCGGCGCGATGCCGAGCGGCCGGTGTATGCCGCGGTCGTGCGCGAATTCGGTGGTGCGCTCGATGTCGCGGGCGACTTCCGGGCCCGGCATGAGGCGCAGCGCCGACTGATCACCGAATCTCTGCGTGGCAGTGCGGATCTCGCCTACAACCCGCTGGAGCCGAGCCTCGCCTTACTCGATGCCTTCACCGATGTCGCGCTGCACGGAGATCGTGCGGGAAAGTTGGCAAAGGAGTTGCACGACATGCTCGTGAAAATGGCACGAGCCGAGTCGACCGACCTGTCGGCCTGAAAGGGCGCGCCCCTGCGAGCGTGCCATTTCGTCCCTGAGGCGCTGCTTGATCCGATCCCTCCCCCCGGGGCCGCGTAGGCGCGTCCTGACGAGGATCGCGGTGCGGTTACGTTGCGAACGCGAAGATCGAACTGGCCAGAGTCAGGCAGTACCAGTAGGTGTAGAGGAGATAGGTGGTGTGATCGGCGCGGCGGTCCCGGCGCCGGAGCACGCGGTAGGCGATGACGAAGGACAGCAGCGCCGCGACTACGCCGAGCAGCGCCGCGGCGCCGGGTGCGTTCCGATAGATGAGGAAATGCATGGCGATCGGATAGACCGTGAAGGCCGCCGCGAAGAAGCGGCGGCACGCCATCTCGCCGAAAACAACTGCGGCGGTGCGTCTTCCGACGGCCATATCGCCGTCGATATCGCGCAGGTCCTGCAGGGATACCAGCAGACTCAGGGGTATCGCGATCGCCGTGATCCAGGTCCAGGCCGCGGGCGTCAGGGGCGTTACGATCTGCCAGGCGGCCGCGAGTTGGGCGATCGTACCGGCGACCATCGCGGCATTCTTGCCCCACAGCGCGCGGGCACCGCCGAGGAGATTGTGGAAGACCCACGCCACTATCCAGAGCACGGTCCATTCCAGGACCTGCAGCACCGCACCCAGCGCGAGGAAGGCGGCAGTGGCCCAGACCAGCCGCCACTTGGCTCCCAGCGGGGTGACGAGTCCGACGACGAGCGGCCGGTGCGGCTTGTTGCGGCGATCCTCCTCGATCCCGGTCAGCTGGTTGGACAGGTTGAAGGTGTAGATGTAAAGCCAGAAATAGATGAGACATTCGGCTAATATCCGCGGCAGCGACGCGACACCCGCATGTTTACTCGCCCAAGCCGCGACGGCGAAAGTCGTTGCGGGAACAACAGTTGCTGTCAGATCGCCTGCACTGAACAACCAGCAGATGTGGAGTTCACGCAGCAAGCCATTGGCCAGCACGCCGACCCTGCGGTGCGCGGCCGCTTCGGCGGGGGCAGACATGCTGCTACCCCGGCTTCGATGTGGTCGCGCCGACGGCCGCCGGATCTCGACGCCACACCCGCATACCGAGTTTCGTCGGGGCGGGGAGATGCGCGAGTGAGACCGAGACGGGGCGATCCGACAGCGGAGCGAGCCGCCAGCGTGCCGCGATCGTCGCCAGCGCTAAACTGGCCTCGACGAGCCCGAATTGGTCACCGATGCAGCGGCGGGCTCCGGCGCCGAAAGGGATGTAAAGGTTTCGGTCCGGTTCCATGTCGATCCAGCGATCGGGGATGAATTCGCCTGCCCGCTCATAGATTTCATCGCGCCGGTGAATAACGTGGGGACTGATCGCGACGGTCGTGCCTGCCGGAAGCGCGACGCTGTCGAGGGTGGTATCCGCCGAAACCACTCGGGTGAGCAACCATCCGGCCGGATACAACCGCAGCGTTTCGGTCACCACCCGATTGACGACCGGCAGATTCGGTAGGTCCTGGAAGCGGGCCGTGCCATCGCTGAGTACGGTATCGACCTCCTGCTGAACCTGCTGTCGCATGTCCGGATCACGTCCGAGCAGATACAGCGCCCATGTCAATGTGCTCGCGGTGGTTTCCGCACCCGCGAACAGGAACGTGAATACCTGGTTGATCAGTTCCTCGTCGTTCATCGCGATCTGTGTGCCGGTGGAATCGGGATCGCGGGCGCACATCAGCGAGGACAGCAGGTCACCGTGGTCGCGATTGTCGGCCCGCCGCTGTTCGATGAGTTCGGCGGAAACTGTCCGCAGCCGATTCCGTGCCTGATAGTAGCGTCGGTTCGCCGGTGTCGGCAGACGATTGACGACCGGTGGCAGCACCATCCGCCGGAATATGTTCCCGGCAATGGTCGCGAAATCATCGGCGACCTGCTGAACCGACGTCGCTGGAAACGATGAGGAGAACATTGTCCGAACCGCCACCCGGACAGTGAGTTTCGACATTTCCGCGCCGAGCTGGATACGCTGTCCGTCCTGCCAGGAACCGACGACGTCTTCGACCGAGTCGATCATGGCCTCGGCATACCCGGGCAAGCGAGCCGGCTGGAATGCGGGTTGGCTCAAGCGGCGTTGGCGGCGGTGTCTGCTGTGCGGACAGGTTCCGATACCGTCACCCGCAACCTCGCGGGAGCGATCGTAGAGTGGTCCGCCGCGGTCGAAGGTGCGGTCGTCGAGCAGTACCACCCTGGCCAATTCGGGATCGCAGACAACCACGACGGGCAGCGGACCCAACTGGACCCGGCTCAGGCGCCCATGGTGGGAGAGGATCGACAGGAAACCGATCGGGTCGGTGAGAAAACGCAGACCGTGACCGAGAAGTGGCACGGCATTCGGGGCCAGCGGGATCGAATCGATCGGGTTCTTCATACGGACCTGCTCGCCATCATCGTGGCAAGTAGTCGAAGGTCCTCCGTCGCATCGTCCTCGGATACGCCCGTCAGGCAGTCCAGCGCGGCATCGAGCTGTCGATCGGCTTCTCGTTCGGCCCACTCGCGTGCGCCGGTGAGTTCGATCAGGCAGGCGATCCGGTGCAGCGTTTCGTGATCGCGCCCCGCCTCGCGATACAACTCGCGCAGCACATCCGCGGTGGGACCGGTCGAATCCAGTGCGCGCGCGATCGGTGAGGACTTCTTGCGATTGGCGAGGTCGGGTAAGTGGGGCTTACCGCTCACGCTCGGATTGCCCCAGATGCCGAGTACGTCATCGAGCAATTGGAATGCGATGCCGAGATGGTGTCCGAATTCGGCCAGCGCCCTGGCTTGTTCGGGATCGGCGCCACCGGCGATAGCACCCATTTCGCAGGCGCAGGACAATAGCGCCGCGGTCTTGGACTCGATGATGGCGAGGGATTCCTCCAGCCCAACGGGCTCGTGGTGGTCCGGCTCGACTTCCGCGGGCGGTTCATGGCAAAGGGCGCCGAGCGCTTTCGACAGGAGCGTGATGCCGGGGCGGCCGACCATCTCGTTGATCGCCATGGCGAGCAGCGCATCTCCGGCGAGCTGGGCGCCGCGTTCGCCGTATACCGACCAGGCCGATCGGCGGTTGCGCCAGTGCTCGTCGCCGTCGAGCAGATCGTCGTGCAGCAAAGCGAAATCGTGCATGAGCTCGACTGCGACGGCTTCCGCGACACCCTGCGGTTGCTTCGTGGCTGCCACGGCTTTGGCCGATGCGAGTACCAGCGCCGGACGAATCGATTTGCCGACCTGTTTGCTGGGCTGTCCCGTGGCGTCCAACCAGTCGGCGTGGTAACCGACGATCATTCTGATCGGTGGGGCAATGCGGTCCAGGGAGGAACGGTATGCGGGCTCGACCAGCCGCCTGGCCTCATCGAGCACCGCGGCCGCGGTTCGCGACCCGGATTCGTACCTGGTAATGCCCACTACCCATCCTTCGATGCCCGCCTTGCTCGTGCTCTCGCACGTAGCATTGAGATGATATCAACATTTGGATGGTATGCGCATCTGTAAACGAACAGAACGGTTGGTGGAGAACCGATGGGTCGTCAGAGCAGAGCCGCATTGCAGCAACGCAATCGCGACCGGGTCCTAGCGGCTGCCAAGGCCGAATTCGCCGAACGCGGTTTTCGCGGCGCGACGGTCGATGACATCGCTGAGCGCGCGGACCTGACCCGCGGCGCGGTGTACTCCAACTTCGCTGGTAAGCGGGCGTTGTATCTAGCCGTACTGGCCGCGGAAGCCGAAGCGGCGCCGGAACTCCTCGATGGTGGACCAGCGCGCACCCCGGTAGCGGCCATCGGCCGATTCGCCCGGACCTGGGTGGACCGCCTTCCCGGTTCGGCAAACCAGCCAGCGGACGGCATCGCGCAGCTGCGCTCGCCGATGCTGGCCCACGATCTCATTCCCGAACTCGTTGTCGACGAATGCCTGCGCGGCACGTTCGTACAGCTGGTCAAACTCGACGCCATCCTGCTCGGCCTGGCGCTGGCGCGCCTCGACGGCGGTGATGGATCCGCACTGCCCGGTCGTTGGCTCGGCATCGCGGAATCGGTCATCACCCTGCTGTACGGCGCGACCCAATTGTCTTTCGTCGCACCGGAATTCGTGGATGGAGCGAAGGTGATCGCTGCCTGTGAACAGATGGTGCACCATCGGATCGACGAGGCCTTTCAGGCCACCACGCATACCGTTGCGGTGACGGAGGTCTACGAACCATGGACGCCACCCGCGTGCCGCGATCTCGTCCATGCGGCGGCCGCGGACCTTTCCGGCACGAATGTCGTCGCTGTACTCGGGACGAACAAGCTCGGAGCCGTCGCGGATATCCTGCGTGACCAGCCCATCGGAGGTCGCACCACGGTCGCGATGGTCACCGCCGACGTGACGGAGGTGGCCCAACTGACGCGCCTCGCGGTCAGCGATATCAGCCGTTCGCTGCGCGCCGCGTTTCCGTGTCCCGCGGTGCCCGGCATGCAGGTGGTGCTCGACGAATCCGGCGAACTCGCACGGGCTTGCGGGATCGATATCGTCGATGACGACACCGAGAGCGCGGTATTCGTCGACGGCGAACGGGTGATGGCGCGGGCGACGGGGATGGGTGCCTGTCAGGCGCTGGCAAACTCGTTCGGCACCCTGGAAGACTCACGTTCGATTCGGAGCCGTTGAATCTGCGTGTGCGGTTGCTGCGGCGCCGGCTGCGCCGCGTCCCTCGGCCCGCGTCGTGATGCGGCCGTTGTCGACGATGACGGCGAATTCGGAATTGTCGTCGATCCGGTCGAATCCGCATGCGGCCGCGAGTGTTCCGGCATCGTCGACGATCACTTGCAGCCGGGGTAGTGCCGACTCCGGGAACGCACGGCGCAATGACCGGCAGATATCCGCGATCGCGAGCCGCGCCAGCGGTGCGAGTTCCGCTGGGTGATCGCTCACCAGCGCCAGCGTGATATCGGTGCGCTCGGGCCAGATCGACAGCGCCGCTTCGATGGTGCTGATCCGGTGCATACCGAGTACGGCGATCAGGCCCTCGCTGCCGAGTCGGGCCGAGGCGGCTCGAATGCGGTCGGTGCAGGGCGGTGGCTCCCACGGCTCGTCGACCCGGGTGACGTGCGCGTCGGAGGGGCGCGGCAGCGGTGGCGTCTTCATGCCACCGAGTAGTGCGACCTGTTCGCACAGCGCGATGGCCCGTGCCGGATCGGTGAATTCGGGTGCGACATACGACAGCTGGGTCGTTCCGTAGAGGATCGTCAGCACGGATTCGGCACTGGCGATGAAACTTTCCAGCGGTGCGGATGTCGGTTGGCTGATGGTCCGCAGTGATGCGGCGAGCAGCAGCGCGTCGAGGGTGAGTAGTTGGGCGAACGGTCGCCGGATCTGTTCGCTCATCAGGACTTCGGGTACGAAATCGACACTGAGCGCTGGGGAGGTGAACTGCTCGTTCTCGCTGGGTTCGTACTGGCTCGACCGCGGCAGCTGCTCGAGCCAGGTACTCGCGAACGCGCCGAGCGCGGCGGCGGGTGTGTCAGCCTGCGCGGGGCCGTCGGTTGGGGGCACTTGTTCGGCCTCGTGCGCGAGCACCGCGAGATAGAGCGCCCGCTTGCCCGGAAAATTCGAATAGACCGCACCACGTGTCATATCCGCCCGCTCGGCAATGCCGTCGACCGTCGCGCCGCGGAATCCGCGCTGCGCGAACTCGGACTTGGCCGCGGCCAACACCTTTCTGCGGGTGGCGTCCTGCTGCTGCGCCCTCGTCAGACGAACCATCGGTCCCTTCGCTGTTCCGTTGCTTCCTGCACCGCGCAGCGTACCGGTTCGGCACTCGTGCGCGGCGCTGCGAATGGCCGAGATGTAGCTGGTGGCACGGTGATCGTGCCCCTTCGGCGTTGTCATGCACATTCGGATGCGTCTATCATCCAAATGGTATCAACATCTCGACTGCCGATGTCCTCGCGCGTCAGTTGCCGCCGTCTGACCGCGGAGGGGATGGTCAGACGGCGCTCCGCTCGGGTCACCGCATCTGTGGCGGAATGACAGGTCGTTCGGCGACTGCTGACGAGAGCACGCGAATTCTGGCGAAGTCCTTCCGCGACAACATGATTCGGGCCTACATTCGGCCCGGACGTGGTCCGGTACGGTCCGCGGTTGGCCGCTTTGTACGGCCGCCGTCCTCGCCTGATCGAGCGGTATCGCGCTCGCCGACTCCCGATCGTCGACCGGAAGCGGGAGCCGACCTCGGTCGGATGCTACTCAGCTCGCCAGATGTGTGAGCTGCCGCTTGCGACCGGATTCCGACGCCCGCACCGCGGCGGCGATGGCGACCATGGGCGGTACCCAGCGGGCCTCGCTCGGGGAAATTCCCCAGCAGGCCGACCCGGCCGATAGGCGGGTCGGCGGGAGCGGGATGCTCGCGCCGTCGGTGTGCACGATCGCGCGGCACGCAGTGCAGCGATCGCCATCGCCGCCGTGGCTGCGCCGACGACCAGGTGGATTTCGCGGCGGTGCGGACCCGGAATTTCGATCACCGGACCGGACAGGTTATTGGCCCGAAGGTACCGGCGCACGGTGGCGGCCAGTGCTCCGGTGAGTTCGACGGCCGATATCTGCTCGTCGGTGATCATGCAGACACCGTTGGTCGTTTCCGCGACCGTCCAGGCACGTCGACGGCAGTCCTGCACCGTATCCGACGTGGCCTCGGTGAGGGAACTCGGAAACGTTGTCAGCACTATCTTCTCCGTTCTCGGCTCGAATCTGCGACCATCAGCGTCACATCCTTACCTGGGCATCAAATCCGGTCGGGCTTAGAGTTTTCCAACAGATTTCTTACGGCCCTGATTCTGCGTCGTTCCCAGGTGCGGCCACATGGCTCCGGGGTTGTGCCCGCTGTCCTCCTTTGGTCGGACCTGAATACTGGGTCATTCGGGCAAACCCTATTGCCCGTGCGGTATCAACTGTGCGGAATGGGCTGCGGCTGAGGAGGGATCGCGCCTGGTATACCCGTGGATTCCATGGACCGGGTAGTAGTTGCCGGCGCCACAGCGCGGCGGGTCCATGATGTAACCCACTGCCCGCCCGTTCTTTTCGAGCCCGGTCTCGACACAGTCGGTCGAGCAGCGCGTATCGACCCGGCGAGCGGAGTGCTAACCGAGTCGGCGCGCGACATCGCCGAGACCGGTGGCGATGGCCTCTTGTTGTTCGGGTGTCAGCACATCGATGAGGACGCGGCGTACGGTTTCGACGTGGCCCGGAGCGACCTGCTCGAGGCGTTCGCGGCCGACCGCGGTGAGGTTGGCGGTGACGCCGCGGACATCGGTCGGGCATGCTTCGCGGCGCACCAGACCGGCCTTCTCCATTTGGGTGACCTGATAGTTCAGGCCGCTTTTGGAGGTGTAGAGGGCATCGGCCAATTCGGTCATACGCAGCTGGCCCTCCGGAGCCGCGGCGAGGCGAACCAGGACCTCGTACTGAGTGTGCGAAAGGCCCTCCTGTTTGAGGTGCTGTTCGACCTGTCGGCCGACGAGCGCCCCTGCGGCCAGGAAACCCTGCCAGGTGCGCATCTCCCGCTTGTTCAGCCATTTCGCGTCAGCCACGGAAGCCATCCTACCGATGTTGTTCAAATTTGAACGACGAGCTATAGTCGGCTCGCGTTCAAATTTGAACTATTTGTACGGAGGGCAATGATGGCTGGACAGATGCCGGTGCTCTACCTCTCACACGGCGCACCGCCGCTGGCCGATCACCCGCGGTGGCCCGGCCAGCTTGCCGCATGGTCGCGCGAATTGCCGCGTCCCACGGCA
>FTJU01238534.1_pt1 | contig 22394 bp, 17 predicted proteins | sample 1658961 | NCBI WGS metagenome assembly FTJU01 (sample SAMEA3914878, study PRJEB12502) | metagenome | biome: forest; material: soil | place: USA | collected 2012-03-12 | depth 0.3 m | reverse complement strand
GGGGACCAGGCAATTATGTGCCGATATCGGATTGACGCCGTTCGAGGACCCGCATAATTCGGCGGCCGAGTTCACCAGGGTGCGGTTGCGCCATGAGGTGCTGCCGCTGTTGGAGGAGGTGCTCGGGGGCGGGGTCGCGGGAGCCTTGGCGCGTACGGCCGAGCAGCTGCGCGATGACGGTGCGGTCTTGGACGCGCTGGCCGATGAATTACTGCGGGCCGCGAGTGCGAGCGGTCCGGCGAGTGATAACCGGACCCTCTCGATCGAGACCCTCGCCACTGCCCCCGCCGCCTTGCGCCGTCGCGCGATCCGTGCATGGTTGCTGGCGGGTGGCGCTAAAGCCCTGACCAACAAGCATTTACAGGCGGTTGACGATTTGATTACCGGATGGCGCGGGCAGGGCGGCGTCGCGGTCGGCGGCGGACAACCGGGGCGCAGGTTGGTCGCCGCGCGCGAACATGGCAGGCTGACTCTGCGTCTACAAGGGAGCCGATGACACAATCGGCCGGGGAGACCCCCGCGGCGCGAGCGACGGGCCCGAAGGCGGTAATGAAGCGTGACCACGAGGGGCCTCCGGAGCGCCGCAGATACAACACCGGAAGGGAAACCAACTGACGTGTACCAGGGCGATATCGCGTCGGTGCTGATCACCGAGGAACAGATCGCGGCGAAAACCCAGGAGCTGGCCGAGCTGATCGCCAAGCGCTATCCGGCCGACGGCCCGGAGGGTGATCTGCTGCTGGTGGGCGTGCTCAAGGGCGCCATCTTCTTCATGACCGACCTCGCCAAGGCGTTGCCGATCCCCACCCAGATGGAATTCATGGCCATCTCCTCCTACGGCTCGTCCACCTCCTCCTCCGGTGTCGTGCGCATCATGAAGGACCTGGACAAGGACATAGCGGGCCGCAATGTGCTGATCGTCGAGGACATCATCGACTCCGGTCTCACGCTGTCCTGGCTCATGCGCAATCTGTCCACCCGCAATCCGGCCTCGCTCGAGGTCGTCACCTTGCTACGCAAACCGGACGCGCTGCGCACCCCCGTGGAAGTCGCGCATGTCGGCTTCGATATTCCGAATGAATTCGTCGTCGGCTACGGCCTCGATTACGCCGAGCGCTACCGTGATCTGCCCTATATCGGCACCCTCGACCCGAAGGTATACGGCGGCGCGTAGTTCACGGGAGCAGCGCGAAAATCGTTGCGGGCGAACCGGATCCACTGCGGTAGAGCGCGGCGCCGACCAATACCCAGGCGCCGGTGGCGGGCAGTTCGGCCAGATTCGCCAGACATTCCAGGCTGATCCGATGCTCGCGATATAGCAGTTTCGATACCGCATAGGTGTCGTCGGTCCCCAGATCCGGTCCGAACGTATCGATGCCGAGCGCCCCACGCCGCCCCAGCCGACCGGTCCGCACCAACCATTCGACCGTCTCGACCGCGAATCCCGGTTGATGGTCGGCACTTTCGCCGGTTCCGATGAATTCCGGCGTACCCCATTTCTCGTCCCAACCGGTCCAGGCCACCACCGCCGACCCATCGGGTATCCGCCCGTGCCGATTCTCCCACTCCCGCAGATCATCGATGTCGATCGCGTAATCCCGATCGTGCGCACACTGCTCCCGCACATCGATCTTCACCGCGGGCAGCAGGAGATCGTCGAGGTCCAATTCGTCCGCGGCCAGACCATCGGCTTGGAAGTGGATCGGTGCGCCCCAATGGGTTCCGGTGTGCTCGCCCTGCTGGATATAGCGCAGGTAATAGCCGTCTTCCGCGACGGTCGCGACAATATCGGTCCGGAATTCGGGATCGTTCGGATACAGCGGCGTAGTAGCCGGATCATGGACATGTGACAGGTTCACCAGGCGCCCGAATGGCCGTGTGGTCATCCGGGGAGAGTAGCCGAGCAGTTCGCGCACTCTGGTATTCGAGGGACAGAAATCCGATACTGGAGCAGCCGCTCACGGTTCGACGTCACCCGGTGTCGTCACCCGCTCCAACGCATCCAAGTCGTGTTCCATTGACCGGAACAGCAGGTAGCTGATGACGAACGCGACGACGCTGCCGATGGATAGAACGCGCACCTGAACGATGATCTGCGCAAGCTCGGTGGGGGACAACAGCGTCGCACCCGCAACGCCGAGCAGCGGGATGGACGCGGCGACGGTCAAATATTGGCCGCACCGTCGCCGCAATCGGCGCAGACGCAGCACGTCCGCGTCGCCGATCTCGCCGTATCGCAAGAACATCGGATAGATGGACCGGATGCCGAAGAACGTGACGAGGAAGAACGGGTAGGTCACGGCGATCGCGCCACACACCGCGTGCGACGCCACGAAATGGGCGTAATCCGCGGCGGTGACATTGTCGGCGGAGCCGTACAGCACTATCGGGAAACTGATCCCCGCGAGCATCCACAGGGTGAATGTCACGATCACCACCCGGTCACCGAACAGGATCGTGTCGATGCGGGCGTGGCGTAGCGTCCGCGGCGGGTAATCGACGCCGCGCCGCAACCCACGTGGGACGGTGATCAGATATCGGCCGAAGTACCCCAGCACCAATGCGGCCAGTGGGAAGCCGGCGAAGTTCACCACTTCGGTACCGATATCGATGTGATGCTGGCCGCTCTCGGATAGCCGGTTGGTGATCAACTGCCGGGAGTGATGGATATTGTAAAGCGAAGCAAGCACATTCGGCACCAGAATCGCCAACACCACGAGCGGGATACGCCATGCGCGCAACCGCAGCCGCCAGCTCCTGGGTGGCGGGTCTATGAGATCGCGGGCCCGCTGATCCAGGCACAGATCCAACTGTTGTGCCAGTTCTTTGCCGCTGCTCCAGCGTTGCTGCGGATCCGCCCGCAGACATCGGAGCAGCACCCGTCGCAGGGCGCTCGGGGTGTCCGCGGGCAAACGCGCCGACGTCGCGTCAGTGATGCCGTGTTCGCGCAGCCGCACCATGGTCGCGAAGGTTCCGGTGCGAGCGTCCGGATCGGTCGGCATCGGCGGATCGTCGAAAGGGGCCGCGCCGGTGAGTAGTTCCCACAGCAATGCGCCGAGGGAAAAGATATCGCTGCGCGGGCCCGGCGCGGGCGCGGCCGGGGCGAGCAGTTGGGCCAATTGTTCGGGGGAGCGGTACGGCAGCGAATCCAGGTCTACCGCAACCGAATTCGTTACCGATCGCGGAGCGCCCGCGCGCACGGTGAAATCCGCGAGCTTGGGTATGCATTCGGCGGTGAACAACACATTGGCGGGTTTGATTTCCAGGTGCAGTACGCCGCGCTGCGCGGCGTAATCGAGCGCGTCCGCCAGTCGTCTGCCGATCCAGGCCACCGTCTCCGGCCAGCTCAGCGCGGCGATTTCGCGGCGCACGCTCGAATCGGCCGGGCGAATCTCGCCCTTCGCGTCCATGGCCGTATCGATCGCACGCAACAGGAGGGCGCCACCGTCGGTTGCCGTGCCGCTCCGACGCTGTGCGAGCACCCCGGCGGCCGTGCCGCCGGGCAGGTACTGCATGTAGACCAGACGGGTCGATGCGATGGCCTCCGGTGCCGCAGCAGGTGTGGCGGTGACCAGGCGCTGGTCGAAAACCCGCACCACATGCGGGTGGTCCAGTTTCGTCATGCTATGCCCCCTGGCCGACCAACCGGCCGAAAGTCGCACCGCGACGAGGCGTTGCATGGATCGCTGCTTGGCGAGGAAGACTCGGCCCAGGGTGCCGGTGCCCAGATCGGTGAGCAGATCGAAGTCATCGATCCGATGCCCCGGCGCCAGACCGGCGACCAGCGCGACGGCGCGTTCGGTATCGGCCGCGGCACCGTCATCGTCGGCGTAAGCGGCCAGCCGCGCGGGAACATCCTGCGCCAGCTCCGGATATTCGGCGAGGAAATCCGCCAATTCCAGCGGGCCGTACCGGCGTCGGGCCAGGAACTCCTCGCAGAGCAGATCGTCCAATTCCGCACTGTGTTCGACTTCGGGAAATTCCTTGCGGTACTCGGCGATGCGCTTGCCGAGCCCCTCCTGATCCCAGCGGTGGCGCAGATCGATGCGGACCAGATCGGTGAGCACCGCCAAACGCACCCGGCTGCCATCCGGGACGTACTCCGCGATCGGCGGCGGTTCGTTCTGGTCGCCACGCAGGCAGTACTGCCAATCTTCGGTAAACCTCGTGATGGGGTCGGTCTCGCCTCGATCCGCGAAATCGGCAGTTGTCACGATCGCGGCTCCACTACCGCGCGCCCGCCGTGCTCCTGCTCCCCCGAAACCTGTTCGCGCTCGAGCGAATCCACTGACGCGACAACCCGCTCCAGCGCGCGCAGATCGGCCTCGAGCGCCCGGAATAGCAGATAGGAGCCGACGAACGCGATGATGCCGCCCACACAGAGCACGCGCACCGCGCCGATCACCGTCGAAATATCGTCGGGCGGAAGGAAGGTCACCCCCGCCACCGCGAGCAGCGGCACCGAAGCCGCGATCGCCAGATAGCCATTGGCGCGGCGGTCCAGACCGCGCAACCACACCGCGTCCTCGGTGCTGATCTCCCCGTGCCGCAGGAAGATCGGATATATGCAGCGGACCATATAGAAGCACACCAGGAAGAACGGATACGCCACCGCGATCGCACCGCACACCACGATCGAGGTGAGGAAATGCACCACCGCGCGGGCCGGTACATCCCCGGCCGCCAGTTCCAGCGCGATCGGGAAGGTGAATCCGGCGATCACCCACAGCGAGAAGACCACCAGCACCGCGCGATCCCCGAACAGCAGGGAATCCTTCCTGGCCAGCCGCAATGTCTCCGCATCGTAGTGTCGGTGGCCGCGCAGCCCGTGCGGCACCGAGAGCATTCTCCGGGACATGTAGAGGATCAGCGTCGCGCCGAGTGGGAAGAAGATGCTGTTCACCACGGTGGTGATGATCATGAAGGTGCGCCCGGCGTCCTCGGGCAGCCGGTCCACGATCAGATGCTGGTTGTGCTGGATGTTGTATGCCGAGGCAAGGATATTCGGGATGCCGATGGCCAGTGAGACGATCACCAATCGCCACCAGCGCAGCCGCAACCGCCAACTGCCGGGCGGCGGGTCGACCAGGTCTCTGGCCCTGGCGTCCATGCACAGGTCGAACTGCTTGGCGAGCACCGCGCCATCGGCCCAGCGCCGCGTCCGATCCGCTTCCAGACAGGTCAGCAGCACTCGCCGCAGTGCCGCCGGACAGTTCGCCGGAACTCGTTGCAGCGCAACGTTGTTCACCCCGGCGCCGCGGCGCTCCAGCATGCCCTCCAATGCCGTATCGTCGCCCCGGTCGGTCGCGGTGGAATCGTCGAACGGTTTCGCGCCGGTGAGCAGTTCCCACAGCACCACGCCGAGGGAGTAGATATCGGAGCGGGTATCCAGATCCTCGGCCGTGCGCTCGCGGCCGGGATGGCAGGCCTCCAGCTGTTCGGGCGACATATACGCCAGTGACCCGCCGAAATAGGCCACCGGACTGGTGCCGGCCACATTGCGGCTGAAGCTGATATTGAAATCGGCCAGTTTCGGCACCGCCTCGGCGGTGAGCAGGATATTGGCCGGTTTCACATCCCGGTGCAGCACGCCGTGCGCGGAGGCGTATGCCAGTGCCTCGGCCAATCTGCGGCCCAGCCAGGCCACGGTTTCCGGCCAGCTCAGTCCGGCGATCTCGGCCCGCACGCTGGAATCGGTCGGGCGGATTTCGCCCTTCTCCTCCATGGCCGCGTCGACCGCGTCCAGCAGCAGTTGCCCGCTGCGTTCGGCGGGCGTCGTCGCACGCACCCAGCGCAGCACCCCGAGCAGGGTGCCGCCGGGCAGGAACTGCATGTACAGCAGCCGAAGTCGGCGCATGACCGGATCGCGGGTGTCATCCGAGCCGAGCAGCCGCTGATCGAAGACGCGCACGATGTAGTCGTGGTCGAGCTGGGCCAAGGTCTGCGGTTCGGTGCCGTGGTCGGCGGAGATCTTCACCGCGACCAAACGCTGCAATGATCGCTGCCTGGCCAGGAATACCCGGGCGAAGGCGCCGCTGCCGAGGATGGTGAGCAAGTCGAAATCGTCGATGGACTGACCGATTTCGATTCGGTCGAGCGAATTGAATTGCCCCCGACCGGTTTCGACCGCGGTCGGAATGGCGGTCGCCGTCTCGGCTGGATCAACGATTGCGCGAGCGACATCGGTATTACGAACGGACCCCTGGGTCCGGCTCACTCCAATGGTTTGATCGGACTGCACGGTCCGGGTCAGTTCGGCCGCCGCACGCGTATTGGCGAACTCGGTAAGCACCGAATCCTCGAGCGAAGCCCGGCGGGTGCTCTGGTCGTCATCGTCCGCATTGAGCAGAGCGCGCAATTCCGCCGCTTGTTCCGGATATTCCCGCAGACAATCCTTGGGATCCACACGTTCACCGCTGTGCCTGCGGATGACGAACTCTTCGTACACCAAATCGGCCGGAATGCCTCCGGTTTCGAGTTCCGGAAACTCGGCGCAGTAGTCGAAAAGCCGTTTGCGCGGCGCCGCCACGGAGGACCGCTGGATCCAGCGATGTCGCAGGTCAACGCGGATCAAATCGATCAGGGCCGCTCGACGGAGGGATTCGGCATCGGGCAGAAAGTCGGCGATCTCTGGTGGTCGACGCGCCGATTCCCATGCGGTCGAGAAGGACTCGACCACATCGTTCTCGGTGCGCGACAACGGTGGGCCCAAGTCGCTGGTCGGGTTGGCCCGGGGACCTGATCGGTACGTATTTTCAGGGTCAGCACTCATTTTTAGGACCTACCTGCCGAGCGGATCTCGAGAATCCGCAGTGGCCGTTCGCCGGATGTGGCCATGAATTTCCGCCACACCCGACGACATCGTCCCCCGAGCAGTAATCGAAATGATAACTTGCGCCACAACAGCGGATCACCCGATTTCGACAACCATGCGACGGGGGAGAACCAGCACATGAACAACACAGCGGCGCGAGTGACGGGCGCTGAGGCGATAACAGAGCTCGACCATATAGCTCCCCGGGAGCGAGGCGAATCGGAAACTGCGTCGCGAGCGGTGGACGCTGAGGTGGCAGCCGAGCGTGACCCCGTAGCGTCGCGGGCGCGCCGCGAAACGGACAAAGCGGCTCGCGCTGAAGTCGCGGAGCGTGACCGAGGAACGACGCGGAAGCAGCGCCTTAAATCGAATCTCGCGACGGCTGCGGCGGTTGACGTCGCGGCGACGGATCCGACGGCCATGGATGCGACCGCTCCGCAGGTGCAAGCCCCGGAGGCGCAGACCGCCCGTGGGGTCGCGGTGGGCGAGACCGACGCCGTACATACTTCGATGGATTCCAGCATGCCACGCGAATCCGGCGTGTCACGCGGTCCGGCGGCGGCAATCGCGGCGAGCGTACGCGACGGCTCGCTGACGCCGACCGAGACGGTCGACAGCGTCTTGGACCGGATCGCCGCCGAGAACCGGAGGACGAACGCTTTCGCCGTCGTCCGCTCCGCCAAGGCCCGGGCCGAGGCGCTCGCACTGGAACAGCGTTCCGATCTGGACGTGCTGCCACTGGCGGGTGTCCCCATCGCGATCGAACACAACATCGCGGTCGAGGGTGAGCCGACGCTGGCCGGTTCCGCGGCCACCGATATCCGTCCGGCCGCCGCCGACCATCCGGTGGTGCGCCGACTGCGGGCCGCCGGCGCGGTGGTGGTCGGGTTGACCGCGGTATCGGAGCTGGGGCTGTGGGCCACCACCGAGAGCGAGGGCCGCATCAGCCGCAACCCGTGGAATTCCGCGCGCAGTACCGGTGGATCGTCGGGCGGATCGGCCGCGGCGGTCGCGGCCGGGTTGGTGCCGGTGGCACAGGCCAATGACGGGCTCGGTGCGGTGCGCATACCCGCGGCCTGCTGTGGGGTATTCGGGATCAAGACGGGGCGGCATCTCGTGCCCATCGAGGTAGGCGCCGATTCCTGGTTGGGAATGGTCGAAAACGGTGTGCTCGCGACGACGGTCGCCGATGCGGCGCTCGCGCTGTCGGTGGTGGCCGCGCGGCCGTACCTAGCCGATCTGGATCCGCCGGGCCGACTACGCATCGGGCTGGCCGTCGCGCCGCCCTCGCGTTTGTTCCGGGTCGATCGGCACTGGACCGCGGCGGCTCGCACCGCCGCCTCGGCCGCCGTCGCGGCCGGGCACCTGGTGGAACACACGACCCTGCCCTATGGCGAATCGATCATCGCGGTGGGCCTGCGCTGGCTGGCATTCTGCGCCCGCGAGGCCGCGACGCTGGCCCGCCCCGAACGTTTGCAGACGCGCAGCCGCCGACACCTCGCACTCGGCCGGTTGGTCCAGCGCATGCGGCTGTTCCGCCCGGCCCAGGTGGACCAGGTCGAGACACGACTGCTGGAACTCTTCGAGCGCTACGACGTCGTGATCACTCCGACGCTCGCCGCGCCACCGCCGCGGGCCAGAGCCTGGCACACCCTGGGTTGGGTCGCGAATGTTGTTGTCAGCGCGCGGTATTCACCCTTCACGCCGCTGTGGAACCTGGTCGGCTGGCCCGCCGCGTCCATCCCGATGGGCATGCACCCGGGATCCGGGACGCCGGTCGCCGCCCAACTCGCCGGTCCGCCCGGCAGTGAATCGACCGTGCTGCGTCTCGCGGCGCAACTCGAGTCGATCCACCCCTGGCGGCGAACCGTAAGGGATCAACCCGCGGCTACGGCCTGATGCTGCACCGCGAAACCACCCGCCACCGCGCGTGCGGCGAATTCGAGGATGGTGGGTCGGTTGTCATCGGCGCGCCAGGCCACCGCCAGTTCGCACGGGGCGAGGCCGGCGAGTGGACGGGCGGTCAGACCCGGCCAGCGGTACATCGGCACATTGTTCTCGGCCAGCAGGCAGACGCCGACGCCCAGACTCACGGCCTCCAGCTTGTCTTCCGGGGTCGCCGCCTCGGCGCCGATCTTGGGCTGACGGCCGTTGCGGGCATCGTTGCCGAGCCAGAAGTCGCGCACCGCACCGGCCTCGGTGGGCAGTGCGATGAATGGTTCGTCCAGCAGGTCGGCGAAGTCGATTATCTCGTTCTCGGCCAGTGGATGGTTCTCCGGCAGCAGCACCCAGCGCGGCTCGGTGCGCAGCACCTGCCAGCGATACCGGTTCGGATCGGGTAGCGGCAGCCAGACCAGGGCGAGGTCGGCTTGCCGACCGGCCAGACCGCTGGACGGGTCGGTCCAGGAGGCGGCGTGCAGCGCGAGGCGGTGCCCGCTGGCGCTCTCCAGCTCATTGATCAGCCCGCGCCCGAGCGCGGACTGGATGCCGACGCGCAGCACCTCACCCGCCTCCTGCAGGGAGACGTTGGTGACCTCCCACAGCTCCAGGATCTTGCGGGCGCCTTCGAGCAGCTCCTTACCCGCGACGGTCAGCGCGACACTGCGCTGGTTGCGGTCGAACAGGACCACGTCGAGCTGGCGTTCCAGCTGACGAATCTGACGCGACAGGGTTGGTTGAGCGATGTGCAGCCGCTGAGCGGCGTTGGTGAAGTGCAGTTCCTCAGCGACGGCGACGAAATACCGCAGGTCGCGCAAATGCGGGTCCATAGCCCCTTGCTATCAGAATCGGTCCTGAATTTCCAGCCTATTTAGGCCCGAAAGTCTGGATATGGCAGCCGAAACAGTCGGCAGGTTTGTTAGACACAGCATATGGCTTGTCATGGTCATTTGCATCATCGACCCGGCGAATCTCCGGCAGTCGCGATCCGCGCTGCCGTTGCCATATCAATTGGGCGCATGACCAGCAACGATGTGGTCCGAAGTGTGTTCCGGTGGGCGCGGGGAGGTGCCGAAGTGTGGCCGGTCACTATCGAGAAACCGGCCCGCAACAGGGCTGCGGCATTACCGACACATTGAGTGACGTTGATCACAGTAATGTTTGTCGTCGCGTCCCGATGGGTCGCAGACCGCCGTCGCTAGGGCGTCCGAACGGACGCCTTCATCGATCACTCAGCGGCTGTGGATCGCTCAGGGGCTACGTGCCCGATCCTCGTAGGCCTGGCGCTTTGCCACGTCCACATCGTCGAGGAATCGTGGTCTCGTCGATATCGCCGATCGCGATCTTGGCACCGAGTGCCTGCAGTGCGGTCGCCGTGGCCAATCCGATGCCGCGCGCGCCGCCCGTGACGAGGACGATCTTGCCGCGAATCTTCGCTCCGGCGGTGCCGGATTTGCGGAGCTCCCGGTGCCCTTCGTGCGCGCGTACACCTCGCGGGGTACCGCTTCGACGACCCCCGCCGCGTGCCTTCTGGCCCGTCGCTCGCGGCCCGGTCACTTGGTGCCTTTCTTGAGTTTCAGAATCGCCGCGATGTCGATGCGCCGCAATCCGCGCGCCCCCGCGGCGCGCATCGCGCCGAGTCCGAACAGCACCTTCGGCATCCGGTACGGGAACCAGAGCAGTTCCTTCTGCTGGGTCGGCAGAATCGGCGTGGTGATCGCCTTCTGCCTGCAGTACTTGCGAACACCGTTCGCACCGCCCCAGCGCGCGCCGACACCGGAGTGCCCCCAACCGCCCATGGGCAGCGCGAAGCTGAACAGGTTGACGAAGACATCGTTGATATTCACCGCGCCCGCATCGAGGGCACGGGCCACGCGTTCGCCGCGCTCCTTGTCGCCGGTCCATACCGAGGCCGACAGGCCGTAGACCGAATCATTGGCCAGCCGAACGGCTTCCGCCTCGTCGGCGACCTTGATCACCGGCAGGGTCGGGCCGAAGGTCTCCTCGGTGATACAGGACATGGTGTGGTCGACATCGACGAGCACGGTCGGCTCGAACAGGGTCCCGACGCCGGTGCGCTTACCGCCGGTGGTTACCTTCGCGCCCGCCGCGACGGCCTCGTCGACATGCCGCTGCACGATCTGGACCTGATTCTCGTTGGCCAGCGCGCCAACGTCGTGTTCGGATTCCCGGCCGTCGAGGCCCTGGCGCAGATTCTTGACGGCATCGGTCAGCTTGGCGACGAATTCGTCGTAGACCGGCGCCTCGACATACACCCGCTCCACCGAAACGCATACCTGGCCGGAGTTGAACATGCCGCCGAACGCGACACCGTGCGCGGCCCGATCCAGATCCGCGTCGGACAGCACAATGGCCGGATCCTTACCGCCCAATTCCAGGCTGTAGGGAATCATCCGCTCGACGCAGGCGGCGGCGATCTTGCGACCGGTCGCCGTCGAACCGGTGAACTGGATGTAGTCGGCATGCTCGACCACCGCGGCACCGGTCGCACCCGCGCCGGTGACCACGGTGAAGACCGGCGGCGCACCGATTTCGGCCCAGGCCCTTGCCAATTCGACCGCCGAGAGCGGCGTCACCTCCGACGGCTTGAGGATCACCGCGGCACCGGCGGCCAGAGCCGGGATCACATCGATGACCGGCATGGCCAGCGGGAAGTTCCACGGCGTGATCACGCCGACCACCGGATACGGCTTGTACACCGTGGTCAACTTCTTGACCCGGGCCAGCGGGCTGTGCGGCGATGGATGGTCGTCGGCGAGGAATTTCGCGGCCCGGCGAGCGTAGTAGCCGATCAGATCGGTGGAAAAGGCCGGGTCGATCAGCGCGTCGACCCGCGGTTTGCCCGCCTCGGCCTGCACCACATCGGCCAGATGCTCGGTGTTGTCGATGATCCAGTCCTGCAGTTTCAGCAGCCATTCCTTGCGCCCGTCGGGGCCGATGGCCTCCCATTCCGGCTGGTAAAGGCGCAGTTCGCGGATCTTGGCCGCGACCGTGCCGGCGCTCTCGTCAGGCACTGAGCCGACCACCGCGCCGGTGCCGGGATTGTGCACCTCGATCGGTGTCGGATCTTTCGCGGTTGTCTCGCGCGCAGTTTTCTTCTCGGCCGCGCCGGGCACTGTATCGGTCACTCTGTTCTCCCACTGACGTTCTGCTGTGCGCCTGCTGTGAATCAGTTCACTGACTATGATCGTGACACAAGATTGTGGGACTTTCTTGGCTCGATTTGTCAACGAATTCGGCCATTTTTGTTCTCGAAAGACAATTCGGAGGATCGATGACCATCGACCGGCCGGCGATCGGGCCCAACAGCGCGGTGGTCCGCGACTGGCTGGCCGAATACGTCTACGAGACGATGCGCACCCAGGCCCTCGAACAGGTGGTCAGCCGCCTCGACAGTGCGATCATCGCGCACATTCCCGAACTCGCCGAGCCCGATATACGCCGTGATCTTGCCGCGAGCACCCGCGCACACGCCCGGGTGGTGCTCGCCAATCTCACCAGCGACACCATCGAATTCGCCCTCCCGGAGGAGGCACACGCCTTCGCCAGAACCCTCGCCCGGCGCGGTTACGATCTACGGCTGCTATTGCGAACCTATCGCGTCGGGCAGGAAGCGGTACTCGATTACATGACCGAGGCCATCGAGGTGCGGCAACCGCCGCCCGAACTCGAGCGGGCGGTACTGCTGCGTTTGTTCGAGCGCTCCACCAGATGGGTCAGCATCTCGGTGGAGACGCTCACCGATACCTACATGGAGGAACGCGAGCGCGTCATGCGTGCCGCGCTCAACCGGCGCACCGAAATCGTGCGCGCCCTGCTCGCCGGTGACGAACTCGATATCGACCAGGCCTCGGTCCGGCTCGGCTACCGAATCACCAAGCAGCACTTGGCATTTGTGCTCTGGACCGATGAGATCACCGGTGAGCCGGACGGCGAGTCGAGCGGGCTGCTGGATCGGGTGGCGACGCGATTGGGCACGGCGCTCGGCAGTAGCCAGGTGCTCACCGTCGCCTCCGGCGCGAGTGGCATGTGGGCGTGGGCTGGTTTGGACGATGACGCGCATGCGGCCGAATTGGCGGTGCCGCAGGCGATCGAGCGGATCGCGCTCGGTCAGGTCGAGCCGCCGGTGCGGGTCGCCTTCGGGGTGCCCGCACCGGCGGCCGCGGGGTTCCGGCAGAGCCATCACGAGGCCGTCGCGGCCCGGCACGTCGCCGAGCGTGGTTCGACGGATCGAGCGCGGGTCACCGCATATCGCGAGGTGGAGATCGCCTATCTGGCGGGCGCCGACGACATGGCCATGCGCGCTCTGATCGGACGTGAATTGCGCGCGCTCGCGGGCCGTGATGCCAATTCCACACGCCTGCGCGAAACACTGCATGCATATCTGAAAAGCTATCGCAGCCCGGAGGCCACGGCGAAACTACTCGGTGTGCACAAGAACACGGTCCGCTATCGGATCCAGCGGATCGAGGAACTGCTCGGCCATCCGATCCAAGTGCGCAGTCTGCCGTTGGAGATCGCACTGGCCTGCGTCGCCGCCTACGGTGCGGACGCCCTACCTTGAAACGCTACGAACTACTCAGCCTCCGCTATCTCGCGATCGTGGCGTAGCGGAGGTTCGGTGACCGGTGCGACCCGCACATCCGGTAGATCAGCGAGCAATTGTGTGGTCGCTGCCGCGATGGTGTTCACCGCCCTGTCCACGGCTGCCTTGGTTGTCGTGCTCAGGCCGGACACGCCACCGACCGTACGCACGTACTGCTGTGCGGCAGCATAGATTTCCTGCTCGGTAGGCGCAGGATCCAGGCCGCGAAGGAGAGTGATGTTGCTACTCATGGGAGCACATTAGCGGTGTTTGATTTGCCGCGCTGCGCGCTGCGAACGCCGTTCGTAAGACTCGCTCCGTGGTGGCCAACAGTGCGGATAGGTCGAGTCGCGCACCGTAGTAACCGACCACCCGAGAATTCGATTCCGATTACATCGGCTCATCCAAGATCGATGGGGAACAATCGGGATATGCCTGCCCGCGCTGTACCCACCTTGACAACATTCCCCTACGAAGAGCTCGACAACCGGGAAGAGGACCATTGGTCCGGCGCGGCGGTATCGGATGACGAGCTGCGCGCGCTCGCACTCGGCGGCTTCTATTCGGCGCGCTGGGATGCCTTCCACGATGCGCTGCTGCTCGGCCCCGAGCGAGAACATCCACTCGGTGACCGACGCGAACTCGCCATCGATACGCTCACCGGCGCGTGGGGCATCACCGATGGCACCGAGGCGCAGGCCTCCATGGAGCAACTGCTCGAAGGAATGCACGCGCCGCTGTACGCGATGGTGCATCCGCTGGTGATGGCATCGATCAATGCCAGTGAACGCGACCGGTTCGGCGAGCGGGCCGATCGGCATCGGGCCTTTCTACGCCAGGTCGGCTCGTTCCGGGGGATGGACAATCCGGAGGCGCTGGTCCGCGATTACGACATCTGGTCGCAGGCGATCAAAATCGGATTCACCGATCATCTGGCCCGGCCGCTGCCGAGTGATATCCACGCCTGGGATCTGGCCCGGGTGGTCGCGGTGGCCCGAATGGCCTTCACTGCCGGCTATCTGGATGCCGAGGTGGCCTGGGACTATCTGATGCGGGCCCTGCCGCTGGCCCAGCGCAAATACCGGAACTGGCGCCAATTCGGCGATGCCTACCTGACCGGCTGGACCTACTGGCAGGCCTGTGAGGATCTGGCCGAACTCAAGAACGGCGGCGTTGATCGGCGCATGGAACTGCTGCGCCTGTGGTTGCGTCCGACCAGCCCCTGGCGACGGATCACCCTGCAATCAGTGCCCGTCGGGGAGTGACCGCAGAATTCCGCGGCCGTAGCGCTGGAACTGTCCGTCGTCGACCATGCCCAGGGAATGCCGCTCCACCAGCAACTCCCATTCGGAATACAGCTGGGAGACACCCGGATCGGCCGGACCCGCGGCGCCATCGGCCGAATCGCGCCGGACGGCGAAATTCACCGCGCAGGTGACGCGCTCGGTATCGGCCCGATCGGTGCCGGTGAAGTGCAATGTGACGTTTCCGTCGTGTACATCGATACCGGTCTCGCCGCGCACCGAGCCGATCTCGCCGGGCGTCGTCATGGCGCCCTCGGTGGTGCGTGCCCACATGATGACGGGAATCGGTAGCTCGTGCGCATACCGTTCGCCGGGGCCGATGGAGATGAACAGCAGCCGTCCGGTGGTCGCGGCCAGCAGGCCGGGGCCGGTGCCCGCCGGTGGATGCGCCACGACGACGGCGGTCTCGAGGACGTATTCGTCGATCGTGACGTAGCGATGCAGAGCGGTGATCGCCGCCTTGGCTTCACGCCTGGGTGCCATCCGCCGCACGGCTCGATCGACATCGGCTCGGGTCGGTCCGCTCTTACCCCACTGCGGGGCCGGTGGCTGTAGCTCGGGTGCGGCCACATCGATGCGCTGGCCGGCCAGGATCTGATCGTTGATGCGATCGACGATTTCGGCGGCGGCGGGGAAATCGTGGTCGGCTATCAGTACCGGTAAGGGCGTGCGGTCGGCGGGCACGCCGGTGAGTACCGGCGTGGGATAACGCAGATAGATCTCGATGACGACCGCGTCGTCGGCGCGGCGGTTCAGCCGAACCTTGAGCAGATCGGTGACGGGCACATCCAGTACGCACTCGCCGTCGCTGCCGGGACGTAGCACGATGAGTCGTCCCCGACCGTGCCGCAGTATCGCCGTGGGTGTCCGTAGCTCAACTATGTCCATACCCCCTGCGCTCTGTTTGATTCGCGGTGCTCCCGGGGCCCTACATGGTTACGCAAGCTACCGCCTTCGGGCCCGTCGCTCGCGCCGCGGCTATGTGTCGTCGCTCACGATAGGCCGAACATGACATGATTGTGACCACTTGGCGTAACCCGATTGGAGACTTCCGGGAACCACGGACGTTCCCCGAACGTTTACCTGTCGAACTACACCAGCTGCCGAACTGCGCGATGTATCGACTAGACCGTACGCGGTAACGTGGCATGTCCGCATCCGAACCAACGGACGGGACGCGCCCAACGCCACGCTAGGCATGCACCGGAGACACCGGAAAGGACTGGCCGCCCGGCCTACGCTCTATGAACCGCAAGACTGTGTTTCGCACCCTGGCCATAGTCTCGGGCATCTTGCTCGTGATCTATGCGTTCAGCTATTTCGGCAATGACACGCGCGGCTGGAAGAGCGTCGACACCTCGGTGGCGTTGAGTCAGCTGACCGACAAGAGCAACGTCAAGAACGTCCAGATCGACGATCGCGACCAGCAGCTGCGCATCGAGCTGAACAACGGGAATGACGCCACCTCCGGCTCGAAGAAGATCATTGCCAAGTATCCCGGCGGCAGTGAGACTTCCAACCAGGTCTTCGATGCCGTGCAGAAGTCCGGCGCACCGTTCAACACCGTGGTCAAGCAGGACAGCTGGATCACCCAGATCCTGCTGTTCGTGCTGCCGATGGTGATCTTGCTCGGCCTGTTCATCTTTGTGATGTCGCGCATGCAGGGCGGTGGTCGCGGCGGCATGATGGGCTTCGGTAAATCGAAGGCCAAACAGCTGTCCAAGGACATGCCCAAGACCACCTTCGCGGATGTGGCCGGTGCCGACGAGGCCGTCGAAGAGCTCTACGAAATCAAGGACTTCCTGCAGAACCCGGTCCGGTACCAGGCGCTCGGCGCGAAGATCCCGAAGGGTGTGCTGCTCTACGGTCCGCCCGGAACCGGTAAGACCCTGCTGGCGCGCGCCGTCGCGGGTGAGGCCGGGGTGCCGTTCTTCACCATCTCGGGTTCGGACTTCGTCGAAATGTTCGTCGGTGTGGGTGCGTCCCGTGTGCGCGACCTGTTCGAACAGGCCAAGCAGAACAGCCCGTGCATCATCTTCGTCGACGAGATCGACGCGGTCGGCCGCCAGCGCGGCGCCGGGCTCGGCGGTGGGCACGACGAGCGCGAGCAGACCCTGAACCAGCTGCTGGTCGAGATGGACGGCTTCGGCGATCGCACCGGCATCATCCTGATCGCCGCGACCAACCGCCCGGATATCCTCGATCCCGCGTTGCTGCGGCCGGGCCGCTTCGACCGGCAGATCCCGGTCAGCAATCCGGATCTGGCCGGACGGCGTGCCATCCTGCGGGTTCATTCGCAGGGCAAGCCGATCTCGCCGGAGGCCGATCTCGACGGTCTGGCCAAGCGCACTGTCGGTATGTCCGGCGCGGATCTGGCCAATGTCGTCAACGAGGCCGCCCTGCTCACCGCCCGCGAGAACGGCGCGGTGATCACCGGCGAGCAGCTCGAGGAATCGGTGGACCGCGTCATCGGTGGTCCGCGCCGCAAGAGCCGCATCATCAGCGAGCACGAGAAGAAGATCACCGCGTACCACGAGGGCGGCCACACCCTGGCCGCCTGGGCGATGCCGGATATCGAGCCGGTCTACAAGGTGACCATCCTGGCCCGCGGCCGTACGGGCGGCCACGCCATGACGGTGCCGGAGGACGACAAGGGCCTGATGACCCGCTCGGAGATGATCGCCCGCCTGGTCATGGCGATGGGCGGCCGCGCGGCCGAGGAACTGGTGTTCCACGAGCCGACCACCGGTGCGTCCTCGGATATCGACCAGGCCACCAAGATCGCCCGCGCGATGGTCACCGAATACGGCATGAGCGCGCGTCTGGGCGCGGTTCGCTACGGGCAGGAGCAGGGCGACCCGTTCCTCGGTCGTTCGATGGGCATGGGTTCGGACTACTCGCACGAGGTCGCCGGAGCCATCGACGAGGAGGTGCGCAATCTCATCGAGGCCGCGCACACCGAGGCTTGGGCCATTCTCAACGAGTACCGCGATGTGCTCGATGTGCTCGCCACGGCGCTGCTGGAGCGGGAGACCCTGCACCGCAAGGATCTCGAGGAGATCCTCGCCGCGGTGGAGAAGCGTCCGCGCATCACCGCGTTCAACGATTTCGGTGAGCGCGTGCCTTCGGATAAGCCGCCGGTGAAGACCCCGGGTGAACTGGCCGCCGAACGCGGCGAGCCGTGGCCACCGCAGGAGCCGCCGCGGCCGAAGCTACCGCAGCGGGAGGCCGCCGCGGCCAATGGTTATCCGGACGGCGGTTACCAGGAACCGCGCTACGGCGGCTACGCTCAACCGCCCGCGACCGGTTACCCGCTGCCGCAGGCGCCGTCTCCGGCCTACCCGCGTCAGGGTGCGACGCACGGCTCGCGACCGGATTACGGTGCCCCGGCCGGTTGGTCGGCGCCGGGTTGGCCGCCGCGCGATGAGCAGCAGCAGGCGGGGCAGCCCGGCTACGGCGGCTGGCAGGGTGAGCCGCAGCAGCGCCAGGGCTACCCGCAACCGCAGCAGACATGGGGTCAGCCGGGCCGCGGCCAGGACGGCTATGACGAGCCCACCAACGGCACCGGGAATAACGATGGCGGGAACCACGATTGGGGTGGACCGAACGGTCGGCACTGACACGTGCCGATTAGGCTCGACCATCTGGGTGCGGGGTAACTGCTCGCATCTGAGATTTTGGAGGTGTCCTCGATTGTCGGCCCACAATCAAGTTGGTGGCCACGGGTATCTGGACGGCGGTGCCGTTGCGAATGCCAGCGATTTCGATGAAACGGATAGGCCCAGGTACAACGGAGCGGGCCCGGCCGAGCCGGACCTGATCGCACTGGAGACCGGCCGCCCATTCGATCAGGCCCGCGCCGAGGCCGCGATCCGAGAATTGCTGATCGCGGTCGGCGAGGATCCGGACCGACCCGGCCTGATCGATACGCCGGCCCGCGTCGCCCGCGCCTATCGGGAGACGTTCGCCGGGCTCTATCTGGAGCCTGATTCGGTCCTGAACACCACCTTCGACGAGGGGCACCAGGAGTTGGTGCTGGTTCGCGATATCCCGCTGTACTCCACCTGTGAACACCATCTGGTGTCCTTCCACGGCGTCGCGCACGTCGGCTACATTCCCGGCTCGCACGGCCGGGTGACCGGGCTGTCGAAACTGGCCAGGCTGGTCGATCTGTACGCCAAGCGCCCACAGGTGCAGGAGCGGCTGACCAGCCAGATCGTCGAGGCCGTCATGCGCAAGCTGGATCCGCGCGGCGCGATCGTCGTGGTCGAGGCCGAGCACCTGTGCATGGCCATGCGCGGTATCCGCAAGCCCGGTGCCAGCACCACCACCTCCGCGGTCCGCGGTCTGCTGCAGTCCAACGCCGCCTCGCGGGCCGAGGCCCTCGATCTGATCCTGCGGAAGTGAGGCACCGCGCGGTGTCGACCCACGCCCCTGATCCGCTCCGGAGCAGTGCCGCGCCGCGCGATGTCATTTCGAGCGACCTGCAGGCCATCGCTCAGGGCGGACGCTCCTGCGTGGTCATGGGCGTGGTGAACGTCACCAGCGATTCGTTCTCCGATGGTGGCCGCTATCTGGATCCGAGCCTGGCCATCGCGCACGGCATCGAGCTGTACGAGGCGGGTGCCGACATTATCGATATCGGTGGCGAGTCGACCCGGCCCGGTGCGGTGCGGATCGACCCGGAAACCGAGGCCGCGCGGGTGGTTCCGGTCATTCGCGGCTTGGTTGCTGCCGGTGTGCCGACCAGTGTGGACACCATGCGGGCCGGTGTCGCCGAGGCGGCGATCGCGGCCGGAGTTTCGGTCGTCAACGATGTCTCCGGCGGCCGCGCCGATCCGGATATGGTGAAAGTTGTTGCGGCGGCGGAGGTTCCGTGGATCCTCATGCATTGGCGGGCGGGTGCGGACCATCGGCACATCGGTCCGGCCGACCACTACGACGATGTGGTCGCCGAGGTGCTCGCCGAATTGACCGTGCAGGTGGAGCTGGCCGTGGCGGCCGGTGTGGACCGGTCCCGGCTGGTACTGGATCCCGGTCTCGGATTCGCCAAGAATGCCGAACACAATTGGGCGCTGCTCGGTGCGTTGCCCGAATTGGTCGGCCACGGGCTGCCGATTCTCATCGGCGCCTCCCGTAAACGTTTCCTCGGCGCTCTGCTCGCGGATGCCGCGGGTCCGCGCCCACCCGACGGCCGGGAGACCGCCACCGCGACGGTGTCGGCGCTGGCCGCCCTGCACGGGGCCTGGGGCGTCCGCGTCCACGATGTGCGCGCCTCGCTGGATGCCATTGCCGTGACCGATGCCTGGCAGCGCGCCGCCCGAACCAGCACCCGAGGAGCCACGTCATGACGGCAGCGGCGCACAGCGATTCGATGACGGTCGGTTGCCACGAGCCGGACCGGATCGAGTTGCGCGGCCTGCGCGCCTACGGCTATCACGGCTGTTTCGACTATGAGCGCCGCGACGGCCAGGAATTCCTGGTCGATCTGACGGTGTGGACCGATTTCGCCGCCGCGGCCGCCACCGACGACCTCACGAACACCATCGATTACGGCGCCCTCGCCGAGCGCGCTGTGCGGATCATCCAGGGGCCGCCGCGCAATCTCATCGAAAAGGTGGTCGCCGAGATCGCCGACGATGTGATGACCGATGCCCGCATCCAGGCGGTCGAGGTCGTCGTGCACAAACCGTCCGCGCCGATTCCGCACACCTTCGCCGATGTCCGCGTGGTCACCTCGCGGCAGCGCGGAGCGCAGGCATGAGCCGCGCTGTCTTGTCGATCGGCTCGAATCTGGGCGATCGGCTCGCGCATCTGCGCGGTGTTGTCGACGGGCTCGGATCCCGGGTGGTCGCGGTTTCGCCGGTGTACTCGACCGCGCCGTGGGGTGGTGTCGAACAGGACGATTATCTCAATGCCATTGTGCTGGTCGATGATCCGGAGTTCGGCGCGCGCGATTGGCTGCGCTTCGGTCAGCGGTTGGAGCAGGCCGCCGGGCGGGTACGCGAAGTACGTTGGGGTGCACGCACTCTCGATGTCGATGTGGTGTGGTGTGCCGAGGACGGTGCGGTCTGCCGCAGTGCCGATCCGGAATTGACCCTCCCGCATCCGCAGGCGCATAACCGGGCTTTCGTACTTATCCCGTGGCTGGATGTGCAGCCGGACGCGGAACTGGAGGTCGACGGAACCGTGCGGCCGGTGCGAGACTGGCTTGCCGGACTCGACGCGGCCGAACGCGCGGGCGTCCGGCCGACCGAATTCGGGTTGTCGTCGACCGCGGAGGGATCGGTATGGTGAAACTCAAGCCGACCCGGATCCTCGATCTCATCGCGAATGTCGTTGTCGCTGCCCTGATCGCGTGGCTGCTCACGCGGATGGCTTATGGCAGTTTCCCGCCGATCTCGATTTACGCGGGCGCATCGCTCTATCCGGTGGCCGCGATCGAAGTCGCGCTCGGCTTCGTAATTCGCGCACGGGTCAATGAACATCAGATCGGTGACGGCAGCCATCAGTTGCATCCGATCACCGCGGCCCGCGCGGTCGCATTGGCGAAGGCGTCCGCGCAGGTCGGCTCGCTGGCCGCCGGTGTCTGGCTGGGTTTCCTTTTCTGGGTTTTTCCGCAGCGCGACACATTGAATGCGGCGGGTGCGGATAGTCCCGGCGCCATTGTCGGAATGCTGGCGGGGGTGGCTTTGGTAGCTGCGGCACTATGGCTCGAGTATTGCTGTCGGGCACCCGAGGACCCTTCGGACGATCCGGCTACTACTTAGCAAAGAAGACCGTTGGAATCTTCTGGCGGGAATCTGCGCGCGGCCGGTTGATCAAGCTACCCTGGCGTGCATGGTTTCACCCTCCCGCAGCAGCACCTCTCGTCGACGGCGGGACGACGCGGGAAAAATGTTCGTCGGCGTAGTGATTCTGCTCGGTCTGGTTGCCAGCGTTTTCCTGGTTTTCAGTGACCGGCTGCAGTTCGTTCGGATCGGCTTGGTGGCGGCGCTGTGGGCGGCCGTCATCGGCGCTTTGGCCGCGACGCGGTACCGCAAGGAAGCCACCATCGATAAGGCCAAGGTTCGTGACCTGCAGACCGTGTACGAACTCCAGTTGGAACGTGAGGTGACCGCCCGACGCGAATACGAGCTCGGCGTCGAGGCGCGGGTGCGCGCGGAGGTGGGTGCCGATGCGACCGAAATGGCCGCCCTGCGCGCCGAACTCACCGTACTCCGAGAGAGTCTGCAGCGGCTCTTCGACGGCGATCTGCCGATGGACCGGCCCGCGTTGCGCGCCGATGCGACCCGGATACACGAGCTGCCGAGCGCATTCGGAAATTCGTCCAACAATAGCTCGGCGAATGCCGACAGCTGGCTGGACGCGGCGTTCCAGCAATCTCGTAGCACCTTCACTCCGGTGTTCGAGCCGGATCATCCGCAGGCCCCGCAGTTCGCCAGTCCGTTCGACGATCCGGTGACCGCGGAGACCGCGATCGTCTCCCTCGATGACGACGACGCCGAGTTCGTCGACGCCCGGTTCGAGGATGTGCGCGACACCGACCCGTTCGCCGCCACCACCGGCTGGGCCGATGCGTTCACCGAGGATCCGGAGAAGACCGGTGTCCCACCGCGGCTGCAGCCGCTGGAGTACACCGTGCAGCCATGCCCGTCGACGCCGGAGCCGACCCCGTACGAAGCCGAATCGCACGACTTCTCGACGCCGGACCCGTACCCCACGCCCCCGA
>FTJU01000332.1_pt2 | contig 22607 bp, 20 predicted proteins | sample 1658961 | NCBI WGS metagenome assembly FTJU01 (sample SAMEA3914878, study PRJEB12502) | metagenome | biome: forest; material: soil | place: USA | collected 2012-03-12 | depth 0.3 m | reverse complement strand
CGGTTGCGTAGTGCCAGGGTGTCGAGGTCGAACGGCTCGAGCGCCGGGTGCGCCAGTTCAGTGGTGGTCATCGGTGGTCTCCTCGGTAATCGGGGGAAGGATGGTCATCGCCAGCGGGGTCGGCTCGGCCCCGTTGATGGGGTTGTGGTCCTGCGGACAGGCCGAAACAACCACCAGGCAGTCCATTTCGGCTCGGAAGGTGATCGCATCTCCTGGCGCGGTAGCGGCGGCGAGCCAGGTCAGGCTCTCGTCCGCGGCGACCGGAATGCGCATGAAGATATTGATCGGCTGCGGAATGCACGCCAGCCCACGGTGTCCCAGCTCGGCCATGGTCCGCCGCAGATTGTCGGCGCAGTTGTCGTGAGTCGGATCACCGTATGCCGCATAGCGTTCCGGGTCGCAGGCGGCGATAAGCATGTCGTGCACGCCCGGTGAGGTATCGGCCAGATAGGTGAGGATCGGGCGACGCCGGTTGGTCACGAAGGATTCGCCGAGCGCGGGAAACAGGCTCCTGGTGTGGGTGCGGGTGTGTGCGGCACTGTGGTGTTCGGTGATGTCGTGGGCGTTATAGGCGAACACATCTCCGACCTGCCCACCATCGACGTCGGTGATCCGTAAACGCTCGCCGGCGCGCAAGGTCACCGAGCGGGCCTGTCTGGCCGGTATGGTGACGGGCTCCGGATAGCTCAACGCTGTCATGGGATCAGTCAATCGAATGGCAGCGACTCCAGGTAATGGATGAGTGCACAGCCTTCTAGCGCTTCAATGGAGGTTTGTACATGCCGAGGCGGGAATGTGTCTCGGTAGCGTGCTATCCGATCACTCCGTACCCGACGATCGGATGGACTCACGATGACCACCGCCACCGCCATGGCCGAGGCTCTCGCACGCGGCGAAGTGACATCTGCGCAGCTGGTCGCCGATGCCGTCGACCGTGCGCGGCAGCCGGATGCGGCCGCGGTGATGATCACCGTCACCGGCGAGCGCGCCGGGTATCAAGCCGAGGCCGGTGATCGCCGGCGGCTGCGCCGCACCCCCCGCAGCCGGCTCGACGGAGTCCCCATCGCGTGCAAGGACGTGTTCGATATGCAGGGCACTGTCACAACTTGCGGGTCGGCCAGCCATCTGCACGACGTATCCGCCGCGGTGGACAGCCATCTCATCCGGCGCGCCCACGACAGCGGACTGGTCACCGTCGGCAAGACCAATCTGAGCGAGTTCGCCTTCTCGGGACTAGGGATCAACCTCTGTTTCGGAACACCCGCCAATCCCGTCGACTCCGAACTGGTTCCGGGTGGCTCCTCGTCCGGATCGGCGGTGGCCGTGGCGCGCGGCATTGTCCCGCTGGCGGTCGGCACCGACACCTCGGGCTCCGTGCGTGTACCAGCCGCCTACTGCGGGATCGTCGGATATCGTGCCAGCCCAGGGCGTTACGGCCCGCACGACTTCGCACCGCTGTCCACGACACTCGACAGCGTCGGAGTCTTCGCGACGACCGTGGACGACATCATCGAGCTGGACCGTGTGCTCGCCCCGGCTCGCACCGATAGTCGTTCGCTGCCACCTCGATTTATCGTCCCCGCCGGTGAGTGGACGGAGGACACCGAACCCGCGATCGCCGCCGATCTTGCCTGCGCCATCGCCGAATTGCGTTCCGCCGGAGCTGATATCCGCGTTCGCGAGCTGCCTGCGCTGTCGGCCGCCCAAGAGCTGATGGACCGCAACGGCACCATTGTCGGTGCTGAGGCATTCCGACTGCACAGCCATCGTCTCGACTCGACGATGCCGATCGAGCCCGCCACCCGGCGCAGACTCGAAAGCAACACGCACACAGCCGATTCCATAGCTCCCGTCTACGCGGCGATGTCCGGTCTGCGCGCCGAGTTCGCTGCGGATCTCGGCGACGCGACCCTGCTGTGCCCCACCGTCCGCCATGCGCCGCCGCGTCTGGCCGACATCCGGTCCGACCCGGTCCGCTACGACAGCGCCAACGCCAGCACCCTGCGCACCACGATGGTGCTCAGCTACCTGGGCACCTGTGGAATAAGCCTCCCCGCAACGGGTTCGGGGTCCCTGCGCGGCACCGGTCTGCTGCTTTCGCGGCCACCTGGGCACGACAGCGTATTGCTCGCCCATGCGGGCTGGGCAGAGCCCATCATCGCGGGTAGAGCTGCACCGCCGCGCGGCGAATCCGCACGACTTGGGTGACCGCACCGCTGCGGGCGGGGTGCGTGGCTCGTCGTCCGGCGCGTCGGCATAGCGGTATCGCGGCCACGCCCGAGAACGCATGAACCCGCCGTACCCCGGCGAAGGGCCGCACGAGCCTCGGAACTGTACGGCAAGCGGGAATAGCATCCAGGCGTGCACGCCAGATCAATGCCTGGCCTGTTCGCCGGCAGGAACCTGCCGGACGATCCGAGTAAGGGTTGACCGGCGGTACTACTGGATCTGCTCGCTTCGCGCATAATACGAGCGAGTTCGCGCAACGAATCCCGAAGCGTGATCACGCCGGTAGCCTCGATCGCGGAACCAGATCCAGCGACGAGGGAGCAGGCTCATGACTCGACCGGTTCGAATCGGCGTACAGCTACAGCCACAGCACGCCTCCGAATACAGACTCCTGCGTGACGCCGTGCTGCGCGCGGAGGACGCGGGCGTCGATATCGCCTTCAACTGGGATCACTTCTATCCGCTGAGCGGCGACCACAACGGTGCGCATTTCGAATGCTGGACCATGCTCGGCGCTTGGGCCGAGCAGACCGAACGGATCGAGATCGGCGCGCTGGTCACCGGCGGTGGCTACCGCAATCCAGATCTGCTCGCCGATATGGCCCGCACGGTGGACCACATCAGCGATGGCCGGCTCATCCTCGGCATCGGCGCCGGATGGTTCGAGCGGGACTACGACGAGTACGGCTACGAATTCGGGACGCCGGGAAGCCGGCTCGCGCTGCTGAAGGCGAATATGGCCCGGCTCACCGCCCGGTTGAAGAAGCTGAATCCGCAGCCGACCCGCGATATCCCGATCCTGATCGGCGGCGGTGGCGAGAAGAAGACGCTACGGCTGGTCGCGCAGTACGCCGATATCTGGCACACCTTCGCCGACCTCGACGCGCTCGCGCACAAGAGCAAGGTGCTCACCGACCACTGCGTGGATGTCGGCACCGACCAGGCGAAGATCGAGCGGTCGGTGCAATGGCCGGGTGCGGAGCGAGCGTTGAGGTACGTCGAGGCCGGGGTGAGTCTGTTCACCATCGGGGTGAGCGGGCCGAAGTTCGACCTGAGTGAGGTCGAGCGGGCGCTTCGTTGGCGTGACGAAGTCAATCCGGAGCCGGTCAGCGGTCTGGCCTGATCCTGGTTCGCACCGGCCGCCGGTCCCGGTACCAATCGTGGTTGTTCGGCGGTCGGGTTCGAATCACCGTGATCCGAATTCCGGGGCAGGGCCGTGTTGTCGTATCTGCGCACGCCCGGCGGCCGTCCGCCCTCACACGGGGTGTGATCGACCACACCGGCCGCGGGGTAGCTGAGAATTAGCGCCTAATCGGCCGCTAGGGTTACCCATCATGGCTGGTCTGCTCGCTGTGCGGTCTCGTGCGTTGATCGCAGTGTTCTTGCTCGCCGTCGGCCTCGCCGCCACGGCCTGCGGTTCCAGCGACGAGTCGTCCGATCGAAATCAATGCACCCCGCCCGGATCGAGCGCGGCCTCCGCCGCGCCGACGAACCTCGGCTCGGCGGCAGCGGCCGGTGCCGACACGTATACCACCGCGAGCACGCTGCCAGTGTCGGCGATCGATACCGGCAAGCTGCGGCTGATCACGCCGGGCAAGCTCACCGTCGGCACGCTCTCGGATGCACCGCCGAGCATCTGCCTGAATTCGGCGGGCACGTTCACCGGCTTCGACAATGAGCTGCTACGGGCGATCGGCGCGAAGCTCGGTCTGCAGGTGGAATTCTCCGGCACCGAATTCGCACCGCTGCTCTCGCAGGTCTCCGGCGGCCGATTCGATGTCGGTTCGTCGAATATCACCACCACCGCGGAGCGGCGCGAACGTGTCGGATTCACCAACGGTTACGACTTCGGCTACTTCTCGCTCGTCGTCCCGAATGGCAGTGGCATCAAGGGTTTTTCGGATCTGGGGCGCGGTAACCGGATCGCGGTCGTGCAAGGTACCGTGCAGGACGATTACGTGGTCAACCAGCTGCATCTGGATCCGGTGAAGTTTCCGGATTACGCCACCGCGTACGCGAATCTGAAGTCCGGTCAGGTCGACGCCTGGGTCGCGCCGTCGGCGCAGGCCGAGGGGCAGGTGCAGCCGGGTGACGGCACCACGATCATCCAAAACACCTTCAGTCTGGACAATTTCGTCGGCTACGCGGTCGCCAAGAACAACCAGCCGCTGATCGACGCGCTCAACAGCGGTCTCGACGCCGTCATCGCCGATGGCACTTATGCCCGGCTCTACGCCGACTGGGTGCCGAGGCAGTTGCCGCCCGGTTGGAAGCCCGGCTCGAAAGCCGCACCGGCACCGCAACTTCCGGACTTCGCCGCCATCGCCGCGGCGAAGAAGACCACCGAAAGCGGGCAGAATGCGCCGAAATCGACGGTGCAGCAGTTGCGGGAGACATTCTTCGACTGGTCGCTGTACCGCAAGGCATTTCCCGATCTATTCAAGACCGGTCTGCCGAATACCCTGATCCTGGCGGTGGTTTCGGGTGTTCTCGGCACCATACTCGGCATGTTGCTCGCGGTCGCGGGCATTTCCCGGACGCGCTGGTTGCGCTGGCCGGCCCGGGTCTACACCGATATCTTCCGCGGCCTGCCCGCGGTGGTGATCATCCTGATCATCGGACTCGGCATCGGCCCGGTCGTCCGCAATATCTCCGGCAACAACCCGTATTGGCTCGGTGCGATCGCGCTGGCACTGCTCGCCTCGGCCTATATCGGTGAGATCTTCCGCTCCGGCATCCAATCGGTGGAGGCGGGTCAGCTCGAGGCCGCGCGGGCCATCGGCTTCGGCTACCGCCAGGCCATGACGCTGGTGGTGATTCCGCAGGGTGTGCGGCGGGTGCTACCCGCGCTGATGAACCAATTCATCGCGCTGATCAAGGATTCGTCGCTGATCTACTTCCTCGGCCTGCTCGCGACCCAGCGCGAACTGTTCGCGGTCGGCCGAGATCTCAACGCACAGACCGGAAATCTCTCCCCGCTGGTCGCCGCCGGACTGGTCTACCTGCTGCTGACCATCCCGCTCACGCACCTGGTGAACTACATCGACCACCGGATGCGCATCGGCCGACCCGACCAGCCCATCGACCAGGTCGAGGCGGCCACGATCACGGAAGGGCGCGGATAAACCATGAGCGAGCGAATCGAGAACACAGCGCCCGGAGGCACGAGTGCCTCTCTCACCGGAACCGGTCTGCATCTGACGCTGGGCCACAACCATGTGCTGCGCGGCGTCGATATCCATGTCGACGCGGGTAAGACCACCACCGTCATCGGGCCGTCCGGCTCCGGCAAGTCGACGTTGCTGCGTGTGCTGAACCGCCTGCACGAACCCGATCAGGGTGATGTGCTGCTGGATGGTGAGTCGGTGCTCACCGAGGATCCGGATAAGTTGCGCCAGCGCATCGGCATGGTGTTCCAGCACTTCAACCTGTTCCCGCACAAAACGGTCGCGGAGAATGTGGCGCTCGGCCCACGCAAGCTGCGCGGACTTACCAAGGACGCCGCCCGCGCGCTGGCCATCGAACAGCTCCAGGTGGTTGGGCTGGCCGATCGAGCCGATTCGCGGCCGGCGAATCTGTCCGGTGGGCAGCAGCAGCGGGTGGCGATCGCCCGTGCGCTGGCGATGCAGCCGGAGATCATGTTCTTCGACGAGGCCACCTCGGCGTTGGACCCGGAGTTGGTGAAGGGTATTCTCGCGCTGATGGCCGATCTGGCTACCCAGGGGATGTCGATGATCGTCGTGACCCACGAAATGGGTTTCGCGCGCAGCGTCTCCGACAGTGTGCTGTTCATGGACGCTGGTCAGGTGGTCGAAACGGGCACACCTGACGCACTCTTCGACAACCCGCGGACGCCACGTCTGCAGCGGTTCCTCGCCCAGGTTCTGTGACTCGCAGCACACTTCTAGTAAACTCAATAGATGCGCACCTGTTAATGTGTTGTTCCGCTCGGCGCCACACGTCCAGCAATGGGAAACGAGGAGGTCCGATGACCACAGCGCATCACGAGCACACCGAACACGAGCACATCCACGGCCCCGGCTGTGGCCACACCGAAGTCCCGCACGGCGATCACACCGACTACGCCCACGACGGCCACCTGCACCGCGAGCACAACGGCCATTGGGACGAATGCGAACCCGCCACCCACACCGAACACGCGGGCCACACCCACATCCACGGCCCCGGCTGCGGCCACGAAGCCGTCCAACACGGTGACCACCTCGACTATCTCCACGACGGCCACCGCCACGCCGCCCACAACGGCCACTACGACGACCACTGAGTCGTCACGCCACCTCGCAGCTCGGCGACCCGGAATTGACTCGCCGGGAGCTGGCGATACGGATAGAAATGGCGGGATGGAGATCCATCCGCCGCGGGTTCGTGTACGGCTGCTGATGCCCGAGGACTGGGCGGTATTTCGAAGTATTCGACTGCGAGCCCTGGCCGATGCCCCGGAGGTCTTCGGGGCGACGCTCGAGCAGGCACGGAGTAGGTCCGATCAGGATTGGTCGGACCTACTGGCGCTGCGCACGCAGTTCGTGGCGAGTGTCGACGGCCTCGACGTCGGGACCGCTGGCGGGCTCGATGATTCCGAACGATCCGGGGCGCACCTGATTTCGCTGTGGGTTGCCGAAAAGTACAGGGGGACCGGGATTTCGGATCGTCTGGTGCGGTCGGTGGTCGACTGGGCGGTCGATGCGGGGCATCGCAAGGTGTGGTTGGAGGTCGCCGTGGGCAATGCGGCGGCCGAGCGTTTGTATCTGCGGCACGGATTCGTGCGGACCGGGATGCACGGGGTGGTCGCGCCCGACGATCCACGGCCGGAATTCGAGATGCTGCTGAACGTATGAGGCGCGGCCGCGGTGTGCGCGTACGCATTCCGTAGCCGAGCGGTCAGGTGCGGAAGGTGGCGAAGGCGGACCAGAGCAGGGGGGAGTGTTCGATGGCGTGGGTGGTGCGCCAGGTGGTGAGGCGGGATCGTTGCCAAGTGGCGAGCGCGGCTACCGGATCCGGATGCTCGTGAGCGGCGTCGATGGCGCAGATGGCATCTTGGAGTGGATGCGCATCGGGTGGTGCACCGCCGAGGCGCTGGAAGGCGAGGTCGGTGGGGAGCGGCCAGCGGCTGGCGGTGACGAGTTCGGCTCCGCCGTTGATCATGGCGGCGACCAGGCCGAGTGCCTCACTGAAGCGCATATCACCGCCGCTTTCGCAGGCGATCAGGGCGACTCGGCTCGGAATGGGCCAGAGCTGTGGTCCGGCAACGGGTTCGGTGGACAGCGTGTGGGTGCCGAGCAATAGGTCCTTGGCCGAAAGCGGCCGGTGGGCTCGGATAGGGGTGGCGAAGCCGATGGAATCGGCGTCGCAGGCCAGATGTAGTTCGGAGGTCTCGCTCTGGCCGGATTCGGGGACCGCCGCCGTCACATGTCCCACATAGGTCAGGCGGCTGGCACCGCCGCGTAGCGCTGCGCTCAACCAGCTTCGATCGATATCGGTGCGACGGAATGCCTCGATCGGATCGTCGACCGCAGGCAATAATCGGCCCTTCGCCGAATATGCGGCAACCCGTTGGGCGAGTGGGGCCTGGGGATCCATGCGGCCGAGGACGGATCCGAGCGCGGAATCGGCGCGAAAGCCCGGGACCCGCGGGTCGAGGACGGCCACCACCGGCAAGGCACCCGTCTCGGTCCACGTGCGCGCCATACGGTCCGGTCCATGCACAATGCTGGCGGGCGCGAGCAGGCTGATGTCGGCAATATCCACCAGGCGAAGCTCCGGATCGGGAGCGATGATCTCCCAGGGGATCTGAGCCACCCGAGGCGAGGGCTGCAGCCGTATGTGTGGGCGCACACCGCGCACATGCAGGTCGTACAACTGCGCGGCCAATCCATAGGGCAGCAAGGCTCGCGAAAGTGATTGCGCGACAATATATTCCGTCTCATACGAGGCGAAAGCGCCAGTGGTCAGCGCATGTTCGAGTCCGCCCGGTGCTGCCGGATTCGGCAGCGCCTGCGCGAATTGCCCGACGGCATCGGTGATCGCATCCCCGGGCAGCATGCTCGCGCCCTGGGCGTAGTCGCCGCGCGACCAACGCCACGACATATACAGGTCGCCCGCATCCGCCATCCGCACAATGACGGTCGGTTGTTCCGAAGTGGTCATGCGGGCAGCACCCGGTTGTCCCGCACCGGATGGCCGTACCGTTGCTCGGCAGCCTCGATATACGCTCCCAACGCGATATGTCCGTCCGGCGCGACGGCCAGCCGAGGCGGTGGCACCACGGGCAGCCCGGCACTGGCCGCGACCGCTGCGAGTGCCGCGCCGAGCTGCGGTGCCGATCCACGCTGCGGCCCGGTGCCGACCTGCACGGTGGGTTGGGCTGCGGCCGCCGGCGGATCGAATAGTTCGAGCGGCAGCTGCGGCGCTGAGCCGACCGCTGATCTGGCGATATCCAATGTCGTGCCCGCGCATTGTGTTTCGATGAGATCCACGATCAGCGGACCATTGCCGGACAGATAGGCGAACCGGAATGCCATGCGCATCGCGGGATCGGCGATCTGTCGGTTCCATTTCTCGCGCTGATTGCCATTGGGCAGGGTGTATCGCACGGCATCGATGGCCAGCGCCGATGGCACCGCGAGATCGATTGCCCGCCCCAATAACTCGGCATCCGGCGTCTCCGCCGCTTCGATGACCGACTCCAGCAGCGCGGCGTGCCAGAAATCGATGTGGGCACAGTGCAATCCGAGACCGCGCTCGGCATACGTCGCGAAGGCCGCGCCGATGAGGGATTCGCCCTCGTCGTATTGTCCGTTCGCGTAGGCCACGGTAGCCAGGCGCACGCGCACATCGGCGGCATCGAGCACCGCACCGGACTCCTGAAAATAGTCGAGGCTGCGGCGATAGAGCTGATGCGCCGCATCGGTATCGCCACGGCCCTCGGCGAGAAACCCCATGGCCTTCAGCCCGACACCCGCGCGATATCCGAGTCCGGCGCGCTCGAAGTACTCCTGGCTGGACCGCAGCGGCGGTTCCGCCTCCTCGAATCGATCCGATCTGACGTACATGACGGCCAGATTCTGTTCCGTCTCGGCGACCGCGTTGCGATCACCGGCTCCGTCGAAGGCTGCCAGCGCTTGGCCCATGAAGTCGACGGCCAGCTCGCGCCGTCCGGTCTCGAAGTAGATCCCGCCGAGCGTCGAGAGCGGATGCCCGGCCAGCTGCGGTGCGAAACGCATTGCCGCATCCAATGATTCGGTGGCGAGTTCGATGGCATAGGCCCAACTCTGGCGATGGAATGCCACCGCGGTCAGCGAAAGCAGACAGGCCACTCGCTGCATACTTTCGTCATTGTGTTCGGTGAGCAGCGCCCGCGCCTGTTCCAGCGACTGCTGCGCGCCATCGAGATCACCGACGTGCTGCATTGCCTGGGAGAGGTTGATCAGCGCGGCGGACCGCTTTTCGATCGCATCAGCGGGCATCTCCGCGAGCGCTTCGCGGAACATGACGATCGCCCCGGCGTGATCGCCGAGTTCATCGGACATGCTCGCGGCATTGACCAGCGCGCTGACCCGCAGGCCATCCGTGCTGGTCCGGGCGATTTCCTCGAACAGCCGCCGGGCCTCGGCGACATCGCCGCGCTGATAGGCGCGCGCGCCCGCGGCGAGTAGTTCGCGACCGTCATCGGCTGGCATCAGAAGTCCGAATCCGATGCGGCGGCGGCGATTTCGGCAAGCAGCGGCGCATCGACGGCATCGTCGGCGACGGTGGCCCGACGCAGCCGTGCGGTGGCGAGCTCACGAATCTGTCGCCGAATTTCGGGACCACCCAACTCGGGTGCGCCGGACAGACCGACACCCGGCACGTAGACGTCCACCGTCGAAACGGAATCCGACGGCGTGCTGGTCGCGCCGGTCCACAGGTCGCCGATCAGGTCCAGCTCGGCCTCGGCGGTGCCGAGGGGTGTGGTGATGACGGCACGTGGGCGCAGGTGTGCCGGTGCGGCCGAGCCCAATTGGGGCGCGGCTACCGCGGTGATGCGGACAGTCGTAGTGCCCGAACTACGGGTCGATTCCCAGGACACCGCCCGTTCGGACGCGTCGATGAGGCCGGGCGGGCACCGTCGCCAATCCCATCCGGCGGTGCCGTGTCCGAGCGACAGCGCCGCGGCTGGACGGTCCGCCCCGCCACCGGCGGCCAGCGCGTAATCCGCTGCACGAGGGGGTATTTCGACAGCGGACACCGTCTCATCCGCCGCCGGCTCATCATCGAGGAGCGGTTCACACCGCATGCGCAGTGTCGCTATCTCCTCGTCCAGCAGCCGATCGTCGAGCGCAGTGATGCCATCGATCGCCGAGGCGGGCCACCAGCGCGCCGCCCAGTACGCGAACCCGAGCCGCCAGGCGGCGGCCACCAGATCCGGCACCGCGGGTTCGGCTTCACCGGTGAATTCGGTTTCGCCACTCTCGGCATCGGCGATGGCAACGGCGATCCGCTCGCCGTACACCGCCCACAACCAGTCCTGTGCGAGCTCGAGATCATCGATCACCGCCGCCGGAATCGTCTGTCCGGCAAGCAGACTCCAAGACAGATGACCGCCGATTACCTCGAGCACCGCCACGTCCAGCGCCGCGGCATCATCCAATACCGTCGGCGCTCCCTCGGGCGCGATGACCCAGATCCCGTCTCCACCCGGTTCGATCCGCACGATCGCACTCATCAGCTCGCCCTCGATTCCGCCGGATCCGGCTCGGTGACAAGGGAACGCACACTCAGCGCCCGTTTGACCCGCATACGATGGTCGAGCATGACCGAGCGCGCCACACCATCGAGCAGATCCCACAGCTCGTCCGGCTCGTACACGCCGAACTCCCGGACATCACGGCCGTGCAGGCGAACCCACAGCCGTCGCAGGTAGGGCCGCCATGGCGTGCGCAGCTCGGTGGCGATGGCCCCCAGTGGGCCGCTGGGTTCGATATCGGTGCGCACCGCGAGCCGCCGTGCCTGCAGGACATATGACTCCCGCTGCCAGCGACCATTGATCACCCGGTGCGCTGCTGTCGACTGTGCGCCATCGGTGCCTGCGGATGCGATCGGCCGCAACCCGAGCGCGAGCGCGGCTCCGGCCGACGCCGCGACCCGCAGTGATTCGTCCAAAAGCGCCCAGGGTGAACAACTTCGGGCAATCTCGGTGGTCACCAGTTCCGGAATGGGCGGTAGTTCGGCCCGCTCGCTCGATGCCTGCAGCACGGTGAATACGCGCTCGTAGATGGTGCGATCGAAGGGCAGCCCGAGACTGGCCTTCGAGGCCGACGAACCGAGCGCGGGTGGTGGTGGCAGCGGCACCGCGGTGAGACCGAGTCGATGGGCGGTCGGCTCGCAGGCGCTGTCCCAGAGGCGGATTCCCCCGTGCGTTCCCGCATGGGTGGCAACCAGCCGATCGAATATCGGCTGCCCATCGGCGGTCCGGCCGTCGCGGCCCGCGGCCGCATCGAGCAGCGCGGCGAACAGTTCGGCGTGATCTGCGCTCGGTCCTCCCACCGGACGTCGTCCCCACGCGATATCGATCAGCGAGTCGAGTTCGGCAGTCCGCGCAGCGGCGGTGATGTACTCCTTGAGCGCCTGTGTCGTGCGCCCGGCCGCGAATTCGTGGACATCGCGCAGTGTCGCCTCGGCGGTCGCCCGGTCCCGGTCCGGATCCGGCATACCCGATGTGGTGGCGAGTTCGAAGGCGCGCTGGAAGTACAGATCCTGTGGATTGCCCTCGGTGATCCGCAGCGCCCGTCGCACCTGTTTGAGCAGGGAAAACCACGCCGCCGTCGCGCGCAGTACATCGGCGGCGGCATGGATTAGGGTGGCGAGCAGGCCCGCGCCGTCGGCCGTGAGGATCGGCCCCGCGCACAGCGGATTCTGCACCGGCCGGATGACCAGCGGATCCAGGATCAGCTTCACCGTCCGCCGCAGCGGCCCACCGTGGGGTCCGCTGAGCGGTTCGACGCCCTCGAGTCGGCGCCAAACCTCGTCCAGCACCATCGCGCGCGGCCGTCGCATTCGACCAGGCTAACGGAACATTGCTCGTTTCAGAGTCCGAAAAACCTGGGATCGGTAGGGCGCGTTCGATTTCTACCTTTCTCGTATCGGCCCAACACCGGAGCCGAACGAAGCAAAAGGAATAACATCATGAACACCAAGCCGGTCCGCATCTCCGCCGCCGCACTCACGGCCTCGGCCGCCGCCCTGGCCCTGTTCGTCACCGGATGCAGTGACGATTCGGGCAGCTCGTCGACCACCTCGGCCAAGCCCGGTACCTCGGCCGCCGTCGCCCCGGCGCCGGCGTCTGTGTCGGGCAAGTCGACCGCCTCGGTCGACGGCAAGGCCCTCGATGGCAAGTTCGAGACCACCTGCGCCAAGCAGGGCGACACCCTCGCCCTCGCGCTCAGCGACACCGATAACGCCACCTACGGCACCCTGAGCGTCAGCGCCTCCATCACGGGCACCGACAACGTCCAGGCCGTCGCGGTCGCGGGCAGCAAGGGCGGCACCAATGGCATGCCCTACGCCCTCGGCTTCGGCTTCGGCATGCCCGGCGGTTCGGCCAAGGTCGTCAAGGACGGCAACACCTACAAGGTCACCGGTGAGGGTGTCGGCGCGCCCGATCTCACCAATCCGACCGCAGGCCCGAAGAGCTCGAAATTCGATATCACCTTCGCATGCTCGACCGTGGTCGGCGGCTGACCCGATGACCATCCCGCTTATGCCCCTTGACACAAGGGGCGTGAGCGGTCCGGCGAACCAAACCTATTCGGATCCCAGGAAATACCATGAAAACCATCGCCCGCTCGCTTGCCGTCGCCTTCCTCGTCCTCTCAATCGGCTACTACCTGTGGCACGGCCTCACCTACACCGGCTACGGCCCCTTCGACGACGGCACGCTCGCCTGGGTCGGGCCGCAGATGGCGCTGCCGATCATCGCTTCGACCATCGTCCCGATCGTCTTCGCCTTCACCGGCGAGGGCATCATGGGCGCTTTCACCGGCAACAACAGCTCGGCTTTTCGCAATGGTCTGGTCGGCATCGGCACCATCAGGTCCTTCCGGCAGACCGGTCTGACCGTCAATGATCAGCCGCAGATCCGCATCGACTTCAGCGTCGAGGGCGTCGACGGCAAGATCTTCGACTCGCACGCCAAAATGATCGTTCCGCTGACCGAACTCGCCCTGCTGCAGCCCGGTGTCGTGCTGCCGGTGCGCTATCTGCCAGATCACACCGACAAGGTCGAGGTCGACCGCTCCGGCGATATGTCGGCCGCGCAGCGCGCCGTGAACGAATCCATGATCCGAAAGGGCTTCACCACCAAGGCGAAACTCGATATCGCCGAGCGCGGCATTACCGCTCAGGCTGTCGTGCAATCGCTTTCGGTGCCCGGCGAAATTCGCAATGGGCATTCCAAGATCGAACTCGGCTTGGTCGTAACCCGGCCCGACGGAACGACTTTCACCACCAGCGCGGATAAGTTCCTGCCGCCCGCCAGCGTGGCCCAGGTGCAGGTTGGTCGCATCCTTCAGGTGCACTATCTGCCGGAGAACGAACAAGAGGTTGTGATCGCACTGCGAGTCAATGCGTAGCCCCGGCACCGAATGTTGCTCTCGTCCATCGGGAACGGGGCAACATTTGTTTGTACGTCAGAAAATTCGGTGGCTGAAGAAGCTGTGATGGCAGGTGGGACGCTTGCAGACCGCACCGCCGCCGGGGATGAAGCCGACACAGGTGGGGTGGGTACACCGGTTGCAGCCGCCGTCGCCGTCTTCGCCCATATGTTCGTGGTCGACCACTACGGTGCGGGCCTCGGCGACCGCGCCCGCGAGAATCGAATCGACATAGTCCAGCGCTTGCGGGGTGAGCTGGGATTTTCCTCCGGACAAAGTCATCGCACTACTCCTGACTCGGTACTCATGTCCTTGTTCTGATCCTCCTCCTGGAACGGGAGTCGCACACGAGTAGCGAGCTACGTTACGCAACCGAAATATTTGCCATTTGTCCAGGTAAAAGCGATAGCGCCCGGTCAGCGCGAGGATAGCGGGCTGGTGCTGCCCGAGAGTTCGAACAATGAGGGTTACCTAATTGGTCGGACGTTCATCTGAGTGTTTCCTGTGGATTGCCTGAGCGGCTTACGGTGCGCCGGTCAGCACTAGTCAGGAGTTCGCCGTGACAACGAAACCCCTCGCCCTGTTCGTGCAGCGGGACGGTCAGCCGAAGCGTTCGGCCATCACCTGTCAGTACAAGTGCGGTAACGCCTGCTTCCATGAGGTTCCGAACACTTCCGAGAACGAATACTTCGGCGATGTGGTACGCGCGGCACTGACGCGGCGCGGCATGTTGAAGGGCAGTGCGGGCGTAGTGGTCGCGGTCGGTGCGGCCGGTATGCTCGCGGCCTGTGGTGATGACGACAAGGTCGCATCGGCGGCGGGCGGCGCGCTGGTCGATGGTGTGCCGGTAGGCACCAACTTCAAACCGGTCGCGGCGAATTCCGATGACGCACTGGTCATTCCGGAAGGTTACGAACACAATGTCGTGATCCGCTGGGGCGACCCACTCTTCGCCGACGCACCGAAATTCGATGCGAATGCCCAGTCCGCGGCCGCGCAGGCCAAGCAGTTCGGCTTCAACAACGACTTCGCCGCGCTACTGCCCATCGAAGGACAGGCGAATACCTACCTGCTCGTGGTGAATCACGAGTACACCACCGAACCACAGATGTTCAAGGGCTACAACAAGGAAGAGCCCGCACTCGAGCACTACCAGACCGCCATTGCCGCGCATGGCCTTTCGGTGGTGCAGATCAAGGGCGAATCCGGAACCGGCAAGCTGGCACCGGAATTCGGCAAGTACAACCGCCGCATTACCGGCACCACCGAATTCACGGTTACCGGACCCGCCGCGGGTAGCGCCTTCCTGAAGACGAGCGCCGATCCGTCCGGCACCAAGGTGCTCGGCACCCTGAATAATTGCTCCGGCGGCCTGACTCCCTGGGGCACAGTGCTTTCCGGTGAAGAGAACATCAACCAGTACTTCGCCAACGGCGACAAGGTCGCCGATCCGGCCGCCAAGGCCAGGCTCGCGCGCTACGGCTTCCCGAAAGGCGCTTCCGAGCGCAAGTGGGAGCGGCATGAGGCGCGCTTCGATCTGGCGAAGGAACCCAATGAAGCCAACCGGTTCGGCTGGGTCATCGAGGTGAATCCGTGGGACGCCTCGGCCGCGCCGATCAAGCACACCGCGCTCGGCCGGTTCAAGCACGAGGCCGCGACCATTCACGTCGCCGCGGACGGCACCGTGGTCGCCTATATGGGCGACGACGAGCGCTTCGATTACATGTACAAGTTCGTCTCGTCGCGAAAGGTGCAGTCCGGCAACGGCCAGGCGAGCATGCGGCACAACCTGACGATTCTGGACGCGGGCACGCTGTACGTGGCCGAATTCACCGGCGATCACCCGGACAGGATCGACGGCAATGGCACGGTGCCCTCGGATAAGGGCTTCACCGGCACCGGCCGATGGATTCCGCTGCTTGTCACCGGTGCGGACGGCAAGGCCACCTCGAAGGTGGACGGGTTCACCGCCGAAGAGGTTTCGGTATTCACCCGGTTGGCGTCCGACAAGGTCGGCGCGACCAAGATGGACCGTCCCGAGGATTTCGAGGCGAATCCCAAGTCCGGCAAGGTCTATGTCGCGCTGACCTACAACGAGCAGCGCGGCGCGCCCGGCAAGCCCGCCATCGACGAGGCGAATCCGCGCAATATCAACAAATTCGGACAGGTGCTCGAACTCGACGACGATCATGCGGGCACCACATTCACCTGGAATATCCTGATGCTGTGCGGTGACCCGAAAACCAGCGACACCTACTTCGCCGGTTTCGACAAGGCCCAGGTCAGTCCGATCGCGGCACCGGACAATCTCGCCTTCGACGGGTACGGCAATCTGTGGATTTCCACCGACGCCTCGCGCGCCAATGGTGCCAATGACGGACTGTTCTCGGTGGTACTGGACGGGCCGAATCGCGGTGAGACCAAACAATTCCTGACCGTACCGTTCGGCGCGGAGACATGTGGTCCGACGGTGTCGGAGCAGCGGGTAACCGTGTGTGTCCAGCATCCGGGCGAGCGCGATGACGCGACCGCGGAAAAGCCCGCCTCGCATTGGCCCGACGGTGGCGATAGTCTGCCCAGACCCGCCGTTGTCTCGGTGTGGAAGAAGGGCGGCGGGCGAATCGGCACCTAACCGATTCCCCGCACAACACACGAAACCGCTACTCGACAACCTGCAGGGAGTAGCGGTTTCGTGCTGTGTTCAGCCGATATTCGCGTAGCGCGCGAAATCGCCCTGGGCGCCGCTGTAAACGTTGACATCGGTACCGCCCGCGATACCGGGAATGCGGCCGCTGTCGGTGGTCTGCCAGAACGTCCATGTCGGCCAGCCACCCGGTACTTCGGGTTGGTCGTTGCCGCGGTAGTCGGCGATCCAGAGCGGATACCTGGTGAATTCATTGGTATTCGCCATGGCCGTCTTCCAGAAATTCGGGTATGTGTAGATGATCGGCACCCGTCCGGTCAGCGCCTGCACGGTCTTCAGATACCGGTGCGTCCAGTCGATCAGTCCGCCCGGACCGAGTCCGCCCGCATTCTCCAGATCGAGCACCGGTGGTAGATCCAGCGGCCCGTTCTGGCCGAGCACGACGGTCGCGTACAGCGCCGCCTGCGGCTCGGGCGGCAGATTCGGTCGCGCGTAGTGATACGTTCCGCGCGCGACGCCCGCCGTTCGCATAAGCAGGCTGTCCGGCACGAAATACGGATTGACGTAACTCAGGCCCTCCGTCGCCTTCACCATGGCGAAATCGTGCCCCGCCGCTTTCACCGCGAACCAGTCGATGAACCGGCCACCGACATGCTGCCACGACGACACATCGGGCCCGCTCGGTTCGGCCACCGCCGTCCCCGTCGATGTAGCCATAAGGATGCTGCCCACGATGATCGTGGACAGCGCCACAGCGCGAGTGGATCTCCAACGAGTGCTATCCATGCCATTCGACGATAGCGGCTGTAACGAAATGTGACCAGTGTTACAGCTGATGCAGTTGCGCGATATTCACTGGTCTTTCGCTGGCCGCGCACATCAGCTCTCCGGCGCGTCAGCCGAGCCAGTCCAGGACCGAGGCCGCGGTCCAGGACTGCTGCATGCTCCCGAGTGGTTCGCCGGTGAAGGGTTCGTAGTACTCGGCGAAGCTGCCGTCGCTGGCCTGGCGCAGACCTTCGGCGCGGAGCATGAAGGACCGTTCGGCCCAGCCGTGGCGGGCGAAGACCCAGGAGAAAAGCCAGCTCATGACCGGCCAGACCGGGCCGCGCCAGTACTCGCGGGAACGGAAGTCCTTGGACACCGGCGAGGTCGACGGCGGCAGGGCGTAGCGCAGATCCGGGTGACCGCAGAAGCGCGGGCCCTCGAACAGGCGCAACAGGCTGCGCTCGGTGTCGCGGGGCAGGCCGCCGCACAGCAGCGGGGCGAACATCGACAGCGTTTCGGTATTGATCCAGCGCCCGAGGCGCACATCGAAATCCCTGGCCGTGCCCGTGCGGGCATCGGTGGTCGCGACCACGCCCGCACGGAAGCGCTCCGCCCACGAATGCAGTTCGCGAACATCGGCATGGGGTTGCTTGTACTCCTCGCCGATATTGGCGAGCACCTCACACGCCAGCGCGAAGATCGCGGTGACGAAGACATCCTCCACCGCGAAGCTCATCGTCGAGGCGAGCTGGTAGTCGTCGTATCCGGCGCGGCGCATCTGCTCGACCAGCCACAGATAGCGGTCGTATTCGCGATCGCTCGGCCGCTGCGACGGGTCCGAGACCACCAGTACATCCTCGCGCTGATACGGCGGCAGATCGCCGGGGGTCACATTGGCATAGGCCCGATCCCAGCGTGGGGAATTGTCCATTCCGGATTCCCAGCCGTGATAGAGCGTGATGCGGCCGCTCTCCTTGGGATCGCGGGCATGGGCCAGCCAGCGATGCCAGCGCACCAGATCCGGCCAGCGCCGATTCAGGAACTCCTCGGCCACCGCCCTGGTGCTGCGGCCGTGGCGGCGCGAATGGTCGAGGATGCGCTGCACCGCGATGGCGTGCACCGGGGGCTGGGTGATACCGGAGGTGTCCGGACCGTCGGGGGCATTGACGGCCAGCTTCTTGCACTCCCAGCGGGCTGGGCCGGGGAAGTATCCGTCCACACCATTGGCGAAGACGATGTGCGGGATCATTCCGTTCTTCCACTGCGCAGAAAGCAGAGTGTCCAGTTCGATGACCGCGCGCTCGACACTGAGCGGGGCGAGACCGACCGCGACGAACGCGGCGTCCCAGCTCCACATGTGCGGATACAGTCGGGGCGCGGCGCTGGTCATGGTGCCCAGATCATTGCCCCGTAGCAGGTAGGCGGCGCGGGCCGCGAGCTGTGTTGGGGTGAAACCCGGGTGTGTCATCTCCCTATTTTGCGATGGCACCCGCAAGTACGCCCGCTCAGTGACTCGTGTCTCGTCCTGGTGCGCCCTGGTGGCCAGCTGTTGTGCGCCGGATCTCACTCTGCATGCCCCGTCCGTGAATTACATTTATTCGCTTTATGCATTCGTCGCCGCGCGTGCGGGCTGTGCTACGGCCCGCATCAGTGGTCGATACGGTGATTCCATGACCTCCGCCGTGACCGGCACACCGAAGCCGACCGCGCTGATCACCGGCGCCAGCCGCGGGCTCGGCGCCGCGATCGCTCGCGAACTCGCACCGACCCACGATCTGATGCTCGGCGCCCGCTCGGCCGAGGCGCTGCGCGCGATATTAGGCGAACTGCCCGGCGCCACTGGATGGCCGGTCGAGTTGACCGACTATTCCGCAGTGGCGGAAGCGGTTTCGCCAATTCATCGCCTGGATGTGTTGGTACACAATGCCGGTATCGCGGACCTCGGATCGATTGCCGCATCCTCGGTGCAACAGTGGCGAAAAACCTTGGAAGCCAATGTGATCGCCGTTGCCGAGCTGACCAGGTTGCTGCTGCCCGCACTGCGGGCGGCCAATGGTCACGTGGTGCTGATCAACTCGGGCGCCGGACTGCGCGCCAAGGCGGGTTGGGCGTCATATGCGGCAAGCAAGTTCGGCTTGCGCGCCTTCGGTGACGCGCTGCGGTTGGAGGAGCCGACGCTGCGGGTGACCTCGATCCATCCCGGCCGCATCGATACCGATATGCAGCGGGAGATCATCGCGGGTGAGGGGCGCGAGTATCGCGCGGAGGAATTCCTGAGCCCGCAGACTGTCGCGGGGACCGTGCGTGCCGCGATCGATACGCCGCGCGACGGCCATCCGACCGAGATCGTGCTGCGTCCCTACTGATTCGGCTCATTGCGATTTCATCCGGAGAAGACGGTCGTTTTCTCGACATGTTGTTCCGAGGTTCAGCTCGGGGACAGTTTCGCTCGGTACAGTCGAGGTTGTTACATGTGCGTTTGCGTCGACGGAGCGGCGGGGCGCGGATAGAGCGAAGCTAGAGGGTCCGGATCGTGGATAGACGTCGGCTGCTGACAATGGTTGCTGCGGGCACTGCGGTGGCCTTGACCGGTTGTGTGCAAGCGGAGGGGGAGCCGTTCAACAGTGGTTCGGCGGGGAGCGGGCCCATACTGCCCGCGCCACTGCTGCCGCCGCCCCCGATCGGACCCAAGACGCCGATTCCGGCGCAGACGATCACCGCGCTGCCGGGCCGGGGCAACAATATGGCGCTCACGATCGATGACGGTGCGAGTCCGGAAGTCGTCGGCGCCTACATCAAATTCGCCAGGGATACCGGCGCCCGGTTCACCTTCTTCGTGACCGCCTACTACAACTCCTGGGCGATTCACCGAGATGCGTTGCGGCCCTTGGTCGATTCCGGCCAAGTCCAGCTCGGCAATCACACCTGGGACCATGCCGATCTGACCAAGCTGTCCGCGGCAGGCATCTCCTCGCAGCTGGAACGGGCGAAGTCCTATCTGTGGAACAACTTCGGTGTGGACGGCACACCGTACTATCGTCCGCCCTACGGTCGCCACAACGGTACGGTCGATCGGGTCGCCGCAGATCTGGGTTACACCGTGCCGACCATGTGGTACGGCTCGCTGTCGGATTCCGGTGTGATCACCGAGGAGTATCTGTTGGAGTGCGCGCGTAAGTACTTCAACCCGCAGACCATCATTATCGGACACGCGAACGCACCCGCCGTGACGCACGTCTACGGGCAACTCGTGGACATCATCAAGGAGCGAAATCTCTCGATGGTGACCCTCAACGACGTTTTGCTGCCGCCGCACTGACCAGGTTGCGCTGCGCACTGCTTGCCCGCCACACACGGAATGCCCCGGGCAAATCCGAGTTCGTTTGCAGCGCGCAAATCGGTTCGCGGGGAGCAAATCCGTTCGCGAGGAGCGGATGCGTGCGCGGCGAGCGGATGTGTGCGTCGGGCGGATCGCGCCTACGCGACGATATTGATCAGCCGCCCCGGCACCACGATCAACTTGCGCGGCGCATTACCTCCGAGCAAAGCCGCGATCTTTTCATCGGCCAGTGCGGTCGCCTCGATGGTCGCGTTATCGGCGTCGGCGGGTACCTGAATTCGACTGCGCACCTTGCCGTTCACCTGGATCGGGTACTCCACCGACTCCTCGACCAGCAGTGCCGGATCCGCTACCGGGAACGGGCCATGCGCCAGGGATTGCTGGTGCCCCAATCGTTCCCACAATTCCTCGGCGATATGCGGTGCCATGGGTGCCAGCATCAGCACCACCGGCTCCACCACTTCGCGTGGCGCACCCGCAGGGTAGCTCTTGGTCAGATGGTTGGTCAGCTCGATCAGCTTGGCGCCCGCCGTATTGTCGCGCAGCGCGGCGTAATCGTCGTCCACACCCGCGATCGTCTTGTGCAGCAGGCGCAGTGTCTCCTCCGACGGTGCCGCGTCGGTGACCCGGAGCGCGCCGGACTCCTCGTCGACGACCAGTCGCCAGACGCGCTGCAGGAACCGGTGCGCACCGACGACATCCTTGGTCGCCCACGGTCGGGAGGTATCCAGTGGACCCATCGACATCTCATACAAGCGGAAGGTGTCGGCGCCGTACATATCGCACATCGCGTCCGGCGAGATGGCGTTCTTCAGTGACTTGCCGATCTTGCCGTACTCCTGGAACGCCTCGATCTCGATGCCGGTCGTCGGATCCGGGAAGTAGTGCTTGCCGTCGCGCTCGATGATCTCGGCGGCGGGCAGATACGCACCGCGCGCGTCGGTATAGGCGTGCGCCTGGATGTAACCCTGATTGAACAGGCGGCGGTAGGGCTCGTAACCGCTCACATCACCCAGATCGAACAGCACCTTCTGCCAGAACCGCGCGTACAGCAGGTGCAGCACTGCATGTTCGACACCGCCGACGTACAGATCGACGCCGCCCGGATCGTTCGGGCCGTGTTCCGCGGCGCGCGGGCCCAGCCAGTACTGCTCGTTCTCCTTGGCGCAGAACGCATCCACGTTTGTCGGGTCGGCGTAGCGCAGCTGGTACCACGAGCTGCCCGCCCAGTTCGGCATGACATTGGTATCGCGCCGGTACTGCTTGGGGCCGTCGCCCAGATCCAGTTCGACATTCACCCAGTCGGTCGCCTTGGCCAGCGGCGGCGACGGATCGGAGTCCGCGTCGTTCGGATCGAAGGTGACCGGTGCGAAGTCGTCCAGATCCGGAAGTTCGACCGGCAGCATGGATTCCGGCAGTGCGTGCGCCGCGCCGTCCTCGTCGTACACGATCGGGAACGGCTCACCCCAGTAGCGCTGGCGGGCGAACAGCCAGTCGCGCAGTTTGTACTGGACGGTGCCCTTGCCGTGTCCGTCGGCTTCCAGCCGAGCGATCACGGTCGCCTTCGCCTCTTCGACGGACAGACCGTTCAGGTAGTCGGAGTTCACCAGCGCGCCGTCACCGGAGTAGGCCGCGGCCGAAATATCACCGCCGGAAATGACTTCCACGATCGGCAGGCCGAAGACCGTGGCGAATTCCCAGTCGCGCTGATCGTGTCCGGGCACGGCCATGATCGCGCCGGTGCCGTAACCGGCCAGCACGTAGTCGGCGATGAAGATCGGCACCTGCGCGCCGTTCACCGGGTTGGTCGCGTAGGAACCCAGGAAGACTCCGGACTTCTCCTTGTTCTCCTGACGCTCCAGATCCGATTTGGCCGCGATCGCCTTGCGGTACGCCGCAACGGCTTCCGCGGGGTCACCGGCATCCTCGAAGGTCCAGCGCGGATCGACGCCGACGGGCCATTCCCGCGCGGTCAACCGGT